>Ga0181516_10000036_pt1 | contig 137287 bp, 122 predicted proteins | sample PEATcosm2014_Bin_25_FD_121104 | JGI IMG/M metagenome (GOLD analysis project Ga0181516, IMG submission 121104) | Peatland microbial communities from MTU Mesocosm Facility, Houghton, MI, USA - PEATcosm2014_Bin01_10_metaG | ecosystem: Environmental > Terrestrial > Soil > Wetlands > Peat | place...
AGGAACGTCCGCGGCGCGGTCACGGACGGCGCCGACAGGGCCTTCGCGCTGGGCTACCAGGACCTGCAGCTGAACGCCAACGCCGAGCTCATCTCGAATCTTCCCACGGGGATCAAGCTCTAGATCGGGGAACGCGGAGGGGGCGGCCCCTCCGCGTCGTCAAGCGGCCGCGCGCGATCGAGACGATCGCGCGCGGCCGCTTTGCCGAATATGACCCAGTCACAGCTCCGGCCCGATAGGCCGCCCCGTGCAAACCATACACGTTAGGCGAAATCGAACAGTCGCCGCTCGGCTTAGACGCTTACCATGGGCCTGCAGGGGTAAGTTAAAGTAATTTCTTAAATTAAAAGGAATAGATAATTATAGCGAGAGAGGGGGTCGAACCCACGACCGAGCGGATATGAGCCGCTTGCTCTGCCAGCTGAGCTATCTCGCCACTGAATCAGCACATGTTATATATAGGGGTCGAAGCCTCTTCGTCAAGTGGACCCCTGTCCCTTCGATCCGAAGATCTCATCGATCACGTCCTCGATAGAGCGAGGGCCCCCGGAGCCCTCGCGCCTGACGGAGCCCTCGTTAGCCTGCGCCTGTCCCCCTCCGGCCTGGCCGAACAGGCCGCCGAAAGCGTCCAAGACCTTGCCGGCGGCCTTCGCGAAGGGATCTTCGGAGCTCGAGAGGTCCTCGGCGTAGGAAGACCGCGCCTTTTCGAAATCGCGCCTGGGATCGCGCTCGCCTTCCTCGCCTCTGCGCGGATAATCGCCGCGGAGGATGGCCTCATAGACTCCGCCCTTCTCCCATTCCTGGATGGCGGTCATCCTGGTTATCGGAAAGGGATGACTCTCGCCGAGGACGTCGACAAGCTTGAAGAGCGAGTCCAAGGAGCCGCCGGTCTCGTAGTCCCTGGCCTGGCGGAAGAATTCGTTGACGTCCATCTGGGCTATCCTGGAGCCGGCGGCGCTCTTCATGAGGGCGCGAAATACGATGGGCGCCTCTTGGACCGCGAGGAGGGAGGCCCGATCGGCTGACAGCTCGCTCTTTCGGTCCCATTCGCCGAGGGCGGCGGCGGCGGCCATTATCGCCGCCCCGCCCAGAGGCATGCTGCCCGCGATCATCGGCGAAGCCTTTATCAGTATCCCGAGAAGGGTCTTGTAGACCGCGTGCCCTGACAGGATGTGGCCGATCTCGTGCGCCAGCACGCAGGTCAATTCCTCCTCATCCCAAAGGTCGAGGGCCCCGCTCGAGAGGAGGATGAAGGGTCGGTCCACGCCCAGGGTGCGGGCGTCGGGACTCGGGTCGAGGCGGACGAAGAGCTCGGGCAGGGGACTCAGGTCGAGGCGCTCCGCCGCGTCCTTCAGTATGGCGAACAGATTCGGGAACTGCGAGTCTGTTACCCGGGCGGAATTGGCGAGCGCCCCCAGCCGCAGGGAGCGCTCGGTCGTCGAGCCGACGGCCCTGCGAAGGAGGTCGCCGGCGAGGGGGATAGAGGAGAAGGCCGCGAGCGCTGCGCCGTCCGCGGGATGCTCCCAAGCCGACGGGCTGATGCCGGGAAATCCTTTTTTCCGTTCCATTGGGATATGATACCAGAGCGGCCTCGGCAAGGCGAGCGAAAAGCGATATCCTGACGGTCCAATGCGCCCATTCATCGGTAGCCTCAAAAAATATCTGGGCAGCTACTCGCTCTCGGATCGCGCGACCATAGTCTATGACGGCAGGGCGGCGGCCTGCATCGGAGTCTTCAACGGACTCGCCCTCCCCCTCGTCGGCGTGATCGGCCGCAAGTTGGGAATGAGCCCGACGATGCTCGCCCTCCTCATGATGAGCCAGTTCGTCGGCCTCGTCCTCAACCTCTGGTTCGGCCATCTGGCTCGCTCGGGAAACCTCGTGGCCTACGTCTTTTGGCCCAGCCTGATAGCGCGCTTCAGCGCGGCCCTCGTCGCCTTCGTCGCCTCCCCGCTCGCCTTCCTGGTCCTGATGAGCTTCTACTATATAGCCTCCAACTTCGGGGGACCGGCTTACTCGAGCCTGATGCGCTCCAACTACTCCGATGCCGGCCGAGCCAGGGCCATGGGGCATATCAGGATTCTGATCCAGACCGTTTCGGCCCTCTGCGCCGCCTTCGCAGGCCTCTTCCTCCAGGCCTTTCCCTGGGGCTTCAGGATCGTGTTCCCGATCGCCGCCGCGTGCGGCATCGGCAGCAGCGTCCTGTTCACGAAGGTCAGGCCGAGGAAGATCCCCAAGGCCGGACCCGAGTCCCGGAAGGAGTCCTTCCGGGACTCGCTGACCCTGATCGGCAAGGACAAGTCCTTCCTCGGCTACCAGGCGATATTCTTCGTCATCGGCTTTCCCGACAAGCTCCTCATCCCGCTGGAGCCGATACGCCTGGTGGACGAGCTGGGCGTAGGCTACGGCGCCGCGGGGATGCTGCTGGGCACCGTGCCTCTCGCCGCCGCGATCCTGGGATACTTCGTCTGCGCGAAGCTCGCGAACAGGGCCGATCCCTTCCTCCTCCTCCTGGCGACGGTGATCCTGTCCTCCACCCGCTTTCTCGGCTTCGCCCTGGCGCGCGTTCCGGCCCATCTCCTTCCCGGCTCCTTCCTCAACGGAATGGCCAACGCGGGCTGGGATCTCATGCCTCTATTCACGATCCTCCTGCTCGCCGACCATTCGCGGCTCGGCCTCTACATGGGCTTTCACAACACCCTCGTCGGACTGCGCGGATTCCTGGGCCCCGCTTTGGGAACCTGGCTCTACGAGAGCGCGGGAATGCGGATCGTCGATATCTACTGGCTGGCATTCGCCATGGAGCTGGGAGGCGCGGTCCTCCTGACCCTGTTCTGGGGCTCCCTCCGGAGATCCGGAAACTCGAGACCGCGTACAGCATAGTCGTCGTCGCCCTCGTCCGCGTCTAGGCTGTCGTCCTCGGCGGCGGCGTCGCCCGCGCGGCGATTATCGCCAATCCTTCGAGGACCAGGTCGGGCACGAAGCGACCCAAGCCGAGAGAGGCGAGGACCTCCCTTCCCTCCTCGCCACCCGTGCCCAGGACGGCGACGGAGTCCGGAGAGTCCGCCTCGCCCATCGCCGCCAGCTCCCCCCGCTGGAGCCTGACTATCCGATCGACGAGGCCGGCGTAACCAATGCCGATTCCCGCGCGGACCGATTGCGCTGTGCTCTTGCCGATCGCCGGGCAGGGACCTTCCATGGGGACCTCGGGCAGGAGGGCGGCCGCCTCGCGAAGCGCCTGGGCCGCGGTGCCGATGCCGGGAGCGATCGCGGCGCCGAGGAAGTCGCCGGATCGGCCGACGGCCGAAAAGGCTATGGCTGCGTCGAAATCGACGATCACGCAGGGCCCGCCGACGAGATCTTTTGCAGCGGCCGCCGCGCAGACCAGGTCCGAGCCGACCTCGGAGGGTATGTCCGTGCGTATCCTCACGCCCGTCCTGGCGCCGGGAGCCACGAGGGAGCAGGTCAGGCCGAAAGCCGATGAGACTGCCCGGCCGAGCTCGCGGCCGAGCGCGGGCGCGACCGAAGACATCCAGGCGGAGTCGACGCTTCGCGCCCTGCCGCTCTCGCTGCCGAAGCCCAGCCCCGCTTCGCCGCAGAAGCCGCGCAAGAGGAGGGCGTACTCGTCGGCGCTCCGGCCCGATACGGCCCCGAGTCGCCTCCGTAACAGCCAGCGACCCTTCCCCGCCGGGCCGCCGGCTTCCCCTTCGAAGAGACCGATCGAGACATGGCGGCTGCGCGCGTCGAGGGCCAGGAGCAAGGCTACTTCTCCCCGGCAAGCCTGGCCTTGCCCGTGCGGCTCTCGATGCCCTTCCAGGCCGCCGCCACTCCGAGCGTCAGGACGGCGGCGAGGGCGGCCTCGATGAGGCCGTTCGCGACGAAGACGGCGCCGGCGACCGCGGGGGGTATGGCCGCGAAGGCGACGAGGGCGCCGAGCACGAAGACGCTGTTGGCCAGGGATCCCGCGATGCCCGCGGCCACCGCCGCGGCCGCTTGAAGCTTGCCCCGGAAAGCCCCGAAGACCGCCCACGCCGCGAGGCCGATGAGGAGCCTCGGCAGCACGGAGACGAGAGGGTTGACGAAAAAGGCGTCTATCGGCCCCTGAGGCGCCGTGGCGGCCTTGATCAAGGCGGTCACGCCGAAGATTCCCCCGACTACGATTCCGACTACGGGGCCTTCGAGCACGGCGCCTATGATCGCGGGCACGTGCATCACCGTGAGCGACGCGCCCGCGAGCCAGGGTATGTAACCGAAGGGCGTGAGGAAGAGGGCGATCGACAGGGCTCCGAGCACTCCCGTCACTACGATCTTACGCGCATTCGATTTCGATTCCATGAAGGTCTCCTTGTCAGCGACTTCGAGATATGCGATCGAGGATGAAGGATGCGGCGCAGACGACGATCGCCGCCGATCTCGCCAGGCCTTCGCCCCTCTGGACGGGATACGACGCCAATCGGGTGCTCCCCTCGCCGGTATAGCCGCGGGCCTCCATTGCCTCGGCGAGGAGCTCGGCCCGCTCGAGGGCCCTGACCGTCACCGGCACGAACAGGGGAAGATAGGCTCGGGCCTTGGCGATAGGCCCTCCCCTGCCCGAGCCCAAGTCGGCGCCGCGAGAGGCTTGCGCCTTCGCGATCGACTCGAGCTCTCCGACGATGATGGGGACCGAGCGCAGGGCTATGCCGACCGCGAGGGCGAGGCGGTGGGCCGGCCTCGCCGCGGCGCGGCTCAGGCGATCCAGGGGCGCGAAGATGTCTTCGATGCCGTGAACGGACTCGGCCTCGCTCGTCACGGAAGTGAAGAGACCGATCAGGGTCATGAGGGATAGGGTGCGCACGAACATCATCAGGACGATGCGCGCCTTGTCGGCCGTGAACGCCAAGGGCCCGAGGGAAACCAGTATGGCCGAGGAATCCCCCGGCCACGAGAAAAGGGCCTGAAGAACGGCGGTGACCGCCAGGAGGGGGATGAGGGGCTTTATGCCGCGGAGGAGGAAGCCGGGTCGTATTCCGGCCGCGGCGCCGACGGCGAGAGCGACAGCGAGCGGGAGGATGGCGCCGGCATAGGTGGAGGACGCGATGCCCGCGACCATCAGCGCGAGCAGCCAAAGGTACTTGGTCGCGGGCGTCAGCCTATGGATGTAGGACGAACCGGACCGATACTGCCCTATCGAGACGTTGCGGAAGAACTCGATGCCTCTCACGATACCGCCTCGGCGGGGATCGCGCTGGCGAGGACCGCGTCCGCGAGGCCGGCGACCGCGAGGGGACGACGCGTCCCGAGCTCGAAGCCGAGCGCCGCGAGCCGGAGAGCCACCTCGCAGGCGAAAGGCCTGCGTATTCCCCAGGAAGGATCGTAAAGATCGTAGAATATCGTCTCGGGATCGCCTACCGCGGCGATCCTGCCGTCGGCGAAAACGGCCACCACGTCGGCCCTCGCCGCTTCCTCCATGGCGTGCGTGGCCATCACGACCGTAACTCCCCTGTGCGTGGCATCCAGGGCGAGCTCCAGGATCGAATGCTTGGTCGAGGGATCGAGGGAGCTGGTAGGCTCGTCGAGGAGGAGGGCGTCGCCTCCCATCGCGAGAACTCCCGCCAAGGCCAGACGCCGCTTCTCTCCGCCCGAGAGAGTCCTCGTCCGCCTGTCCCGGAAGTCGGCGAAGTCGAGGCCGGCCTCCCTCATGGACGCCTCGACTCGCTCCACGAGCGTCCTTCCCGAGAGTCCCAGATTGCGGGGGCCGAAGGCCACGTCGTCGCCGGCGTAGCGCTCGAAGAGAGCCGACTCCGGCCTCTGGATCGCGAGAGGGGCGCGCATCCTCACGGCGCGAAGGTCGACTCGGGGATCGGCCAGGTCGAGACCGAAGGCGTGGACGCTGCCGGCGCGTGGCGAGACCAGACCGTCGAGGAGCTGGAGGGCGGTCGACTTGCCCGATCCTGTCCTCCCGACGAAGGCCAGAGTGGCGCCCGCGGGCACGGCAAGATCGATGGAGCGAAGGGATTCAGTCTCGTTGACGGTGCCCCGCAGGTAGGCATGGCTCGCGCCTCGCAGTTCGAAGGCGGTCGCGGTCGCGGTCGCAGGCGGAGCGGGGGATGCGACCCCGGCGTCGGCGTTCGGCAGGGCTGAGCTCTGAGGGTAGGCGGACGCTATCCGGACGGCCAAGGCCTGGGCCGATTCGCCGATGCGCGGCTTCAATCCGAGGGCGAGGGCGAGGGCCGCGCAATCGGGCAGTCCCAGCGCCGAGACCGCTCCGATGGAGCCGCCGTCCGAAACGAGCCTCTCAGGCGGACCATCGAACACTAGGGCGCCGGCATCGAGAACCAGGACTCTCGAAGCGCGGCAAGCCTCGTCGATGTCGTGGGTGACGTGAAGGACAGTCTTTCCCGCCGCGACTAGAACGTCCAGGAGCTCGAGCACGGACTGTCGCGCGCGGGGATCGAGCATGGCCGTCGCCTCGTCGAAGGCGACGCATCCCGCGTCCATCGCCAGGACGCCGGCGACAGCCAGCAGCTGCTGCTGACCCGCGGAGAGGAAATGGGAGGCTCTCTTCCTTTGTTCCGAGAGACCCACGGCCGCGAGCGCCGCATCCACTCGATCGGCTATCTCGCGCCGCGGAAGCCCGAGGTTTTCGGGCCCGAAGGCCACATCCTCCTCCACCGAGGAAGAGACGATCTGATCGGCCGGCGATTGGAACACCAGCCCGATGGTCTTCCGCGCCAGAGCCCTGCCGTCCTCCCCCGAGGTGGGCTTGCCGTCGACACGCAGCTCGCCTGATACCGGGACCCGCAAGCCGTTCAGCAGCCTCAGCAGGCTGCTCTTGCCCGAGCCGTTCGCGCCGATCACCGCGACGTACTCGGCCTTATTTATTGTAAGGGAAATATCGTCGAGCGCGAGTCTCGGCGATCCGGGGTAGGAAAACGAGACATGATCGAGCTCTATGAGAGACATGCTCACCTCGCGTCTCGGCCGCGTCGCCGCGGTCCAAGCGTTGGGAAGAAGTTAGACATATAGGTCGGAGATGTCAAGCATGGGACCAAATATCCGCGCGGCGCGGGGGAATGTTATGGACGTCGCGCCTGCGCAAGTATAAATTGGATCACGACTAGAGGCCGAAGAGCCTACAAGGAGCGTTTGGGATGACGAAGCATCGATCGATCCTGGTTGCATTGACGATAGCAGCGACGCTGGCCTTCGCGCTTTCCTGCGCGACTCCGCCGAAGGCCGCCGTGGCGCCGGCTCCGGCGCCGCCCACGCCGGCGAAGGTCGAGCCCGCGCCGGCGCCGCAAGCGAGCGCGGTTGCGCCTGCTCCGGACGATCTCCGCGCCAAGGCGGCCGAGCTGAGGAAGAAGGCTTTCGACCTAGGGATCAAGGATATCCTGCCCGATGACTACGCTCTGGCCGAAAAGGTCTTCGCCGACGGAAACTCGGCCTACGGAAAAGACAATGCCGCCTCGGCGGCCTCTTTCAAGGACGCGGCATCCCGGTACCAGGACCTGATCGCCAAGGGGCTGCCGATCCTGGCGGCCAACGAGAGGAAGCGCGCCGAGGATCTCAGGGCAACAGCCGTCTCCAAGCGCGCGGGAGATCTGTTCCCCGAGCTCTTCGCCTTCGCCGAGTCCGAATTCGCCAAGCCTTCGGAAGCCCAGGCGGCAGGGGATTTCGAGACCGCCATCGCGGGTTTCCGCGCCTCGGCGAAGGATTATGAAGTCGTGTACAAGTTGTGCGACGCGAAAACGGCCAGAGACGCCATAACCGCCCGAGATTTCGCGAAATGGGATCCGTCGAACTGGACCCTCGCCGAGACGAAGTTCAAGGCCGCCCAGGACCTGCTCCGGACGGACTCGAGCGGAGCCGAATCGTCCGTGGACGAAGCCATCCTCCGCTATGGCATAGCGTCGCGCACCGCGCTCGAGTACTATGCCTCGGACCGGAAGAAGAGCTCGGAGACCGAAAGGGACAGAGCTTCAAGCATCAAGTCCGAAGTGGCGGTCAAGGACGAGTTCGCCGCGGCCCTCGCGCTCTATACGAAGGCCGAGGCCGCCCAGGCGGCGAAGGACTACGAGTCGTCCTCTTCGCTCTACGATCGAGCCGCGACCGCCTTCGGTTCGGCCTATGCGCACGCGAAGGTCAAGATGGACACGGCTAAGGGCGAGCTCGACTCTCTCGACGCGGCTATAGCGACGACCGAAGCGACCGCGGGCGCGGCTCGCTGAAGGCAGGAGGAAGAACAATGACTAGCAAACGACTCTCTCTCTGCGTTCTTGCCGCCCTTGCGCTCGCGCCTCTCGCCTGGAGCCAGGCGGCGGCCCAGGATCCCCACCTGGCGAAGGCCATCGAACTCCGCGCTCAGGCCGTTTCCGACTACGGCTCGGGGGATTACGACGCTGCCGCCGATCTCGCGAGGCAGGCCAAGGCCGAGCTCGCCTTGGTTCAAAAGCCTGCGCCGGCCGGCTCGGCAGTCGAGGCGCCAGCGGCGGCTCCGGCGCCCCTCCCCGCCTCGTATACGGTGAGACTCATCCCCTCCGACCGGGACTGCCTCTCCAAGATCGCTGGCTACCCCTTCGTCTACGGCGACCGCTCTCTCTGGACGACCATCTACCGGGCCAATAAGACCACGCTCAAGCATCCCGAAAACGCCGATATCATCCTTCCCGGGGAAGTCCTCGTCATTCCCAGTTTGAAGGGAGAGACACGGGAAGGGGCTTGGGAAGACGGCAAGGATTATCCCAGTTTTAAAGCCCCGAATTAATCCAGCACTATCTAGAGTCTCGACGCCGCGGCCTAGCTTAGCGATAGGCCGCGGCGCCTTTTTTCCAATAATGGCCGCCGAACGCACTAGCTCCTGCGCAGATATTTCACAGTGTAAGATGTGCGCAGCAGAATCCCTATCCCAGACTCCCTTCATTTCGCCGATGGCCTGCTTTTAACCGGGTTTTCGGCAATCCTCCTCGTGACTGCGTTTGGCATGGAGTATGCATAGGGTACTATATGGATATTTGGAGAAAACTCGGTGCGCTTGTTATCGTTGTCGCAGGCAGCGCGATAGCGGCGAGCTCCTGCGCGAAGAGTCCGGCCAAGAGCCAGAGCTACGATTTCGCCACGATCGGCCGCAGCTCGATCGAGAGCGTCGTATCGAGCAGCGGGACCCTCGCCGTCCTGACCTCGGTCAGTGTCCTTTCCCAGATGAGCGGCCGGATCGAGACTCTTAGCGTCGACTACAACGATCGAGTCAAGAAGGGGCAGGTCCTCGCCACCATAAACACGGACATGCTCAAGCTCAGCGAGCTGCAGGCACAGGCTGCCGTCGACAAGGCCGAGGCGAACTACGTGCTCCAGGAACTCGCCGTCCAGAACGCGCGGGCCCTCGCGGATAAGGGGCTTCTATCGGACTACGACCTGAAGACGAGCGTCGCCACGCTCGACTCGGCGAGGGCAGATCTGGCATCGGCCAAGGCCTCGCTTCGGCAGATCGCGACCGAGATAGAACAATACGCCATCATCACCTCGCCGATAGACGGAATCGTGCTCCAGCGGGATATCGACGTAGGGCAGAGCGTCCTCGGCGGCTCGAGCGCCACTTCTACCGCCCTATTCACGCTCACCGACGACCTATCCAGGATGGAGATCGACGCTCAGGTCGACGAGCTCGATATAAGCGGCATCGCGGTCGGGCAGACAGTACGTTTCACGGTCGAGGCCTATCCGAACGAAACCTTTTCCGGGACGGTCAAGGCAATACGCCTCGTTCCCGTGACCACGAACAATGTCGTCTACTACGACGTAATGATCGACGCGTACAATAAATCGGGCAGACTGCTCCCGGGCATGACGGCGAACGTGAGCTTCATAAAGACTAGGAAGGACAATATCCTCGTCGTGCCCAGCACGGCGCTGCGCTTTACCCCGACCAGCCTGAGCGCGGCCGAGATCAAGAAGGAAGTCTACATGGCGGGCCTCGGCGAGATCGACGCCGAGCGGAGGCAGGCGGTCTCCGCACGCTACGACGAGGAGCAGAAGGCCTCGTCCGCGAGTGAAGCGATGGCGCAGGGGCCCTCGGGGCTCTCCGGCCTCCTGGGCGGCCTGCGGATGCCCGGGCCCGGCGGCTTCGGCGGAGGCTTCGGGCCGGGCCGCGCTCCCGGAGGGCAGGCAGGCCGGGCGAGCGGCGGCTCGCAGGGAGCCGCCGCATCGGGGAAGGGCGCGACGCCCGTCGCGAAGAAGACACTCTGGTACGTGGACGATTCGGGCAGGCTCGCGGTGACCCTGGTCGAGCCGGGACTGAGCGACGGCTTCTCGACGGAGCTCGTAGGCGCCGACGGGCTCGAGGGCAGGAAAGTGATCTTGAAGATCAAGACGGAGTGAACATGGCCATCATCGAGTTGCGCGGCATGAAGCGTCACTACCTGGTCGGGGAGATCACCATCAAGGCCATTCGGGGCATTGACCTCGATGTGGGGATCGGCGAGTTCGTGTCCATCATGGGCCCCTCGGGATCGGGCAAGTCGACGCTCATGAACACTCTCGGCTGCCTCGACAAGCCCACGGAGGGGAGCTACGTTCTGGACGGGCTCGAGACTTCCACTGCGACGCCCGACGAATTCGCGGACATACGCAACGACAAGATCGGCTTCGTCTTTCAGGGCTTCAACCTCCTCTCGCGGACGAGCGCGCTCGAGAACGTCGAGCTGCCGCTCTTCTACGATCGCTCGGGCTCCAAGGCGAACCCGAAAAAGCGCGCCGAGGCCGCCCTCGCGGAAGTCGGCCTCGGGAACCGGCTCGATCACATGCCCAACCAGCTCTCGGGCGGACAGCAGCAGCGCGTCGCGATCGCGAGGGCGATGGTGAAGGACCCGGCCTTCATCCTGGCCGACGAGCCGACGGGAAACCTCGATACGGAGATGACCCTGGAAGTCATGAGCCTCTTCCAGGAGCTCAACGATCGAGGGAGGACGGTCGTGATAGTCACGCACGAGCCGGAGGTCGCCGCGTACACGAAGCGGGTCATCGCGATGCGCGACGGAGCCATAGTCTCCGACGCGCCGGTGCGGGTGAGACGGAGGGCGAGCGAGGATCTTGCCGCCTGGAGGAAGACCCACAGCCAGCTCGCGGGAGAGGAAGACCGGCCATGACGCTCGCCAAGCTCGCCAGCGCCTCGATGCGCAGCATCTTCAGGAATAAGATGAGGAGCTTCCTCACCTCGCTCGGGATCATCATCGGCGTCTGCTCGGTCATCGTGATGGTCGCCGTCGGCTCGGGCTCTCAGGCCCAAATACATAAGCAGATCGCGGCCATGGGTACGAACCTCCTCATGGTCATGCCGCCGCGCGGGCCGCGGACCGCCAACAGGCTCACTTTGGCGGACGTACGGAAGCTGCGAGCCGAGTCGAGCTACATAAAGGCGATCACGGGGGAGGTCCGAATCGGCAGCACGAACGTCATAGGGGGCAACTCCTATTGGACGACGACGGTCTACGGCGTCGAGCCCGACTATGTCGTCATCAAGGATTGGCCCGTCCAGTCGGGAGAGTTCTTCGACGACAAGGACATTGCGAGCCGCAGCAAGACGGCGGTGCTGGGAAAGACGGTCGCGGCCAAGCTCTTCCCGGACCAGGATCCCATCGGCCAGCACATTCGCATAGGGACGACGCCCTTCACGATCGCAGGCCTCCTCGCGAGCAAAGGCTCCAACGCGATGGGCGCCGACCAGGACGACGTCGCGATGGTCCCCCTCGATACGGCGCTCAACCGCCTCATGGTGGACGGCCGCATCAACTCCATAGAGATGAGCGCTGCGAGCGAGGACCTGATGACGGCCGCCCAGGCCGAGGCGACGAGCATCCTGCGCGAATCGCACAGGCTCGCCGCGGACGCAGCCGACGACTTCGACGTGATGAACCAATCGCAGATCATCCAGACCGCCTCCCAGACGGCCCAGACCCTGACGGCCCTCCTGGCGGCGATAGCGGGCGTGTCCCTCGTCGTCGGCGGGATCGGCATCATGAACATCATGCTCGTCTCCGTCACCGAGCGCACGAGGGAGATCGGGATCCGCATGTCGGTGGGCGCCCGAAGGAAGGACATCCTCTGGCAGTTCCTGGCGGAATCGGTATTCCTGAGCCTCCTGGGCGGCCTCGCCGGCATAGCCCTCGCCCTGGCGGTCTCCTACTGCCTCCAGCGCTTCCTCGGCACGCCGACGGTCGTACGTCCCCCGATCATCGCCGCATCCGCTGGCTTCGTGGCCGCCGTCGGCATCTTTTTCGGCTTCTACCCCGCGAGGAAGGCCGCCAATCTCTATCCGATCGAAGCCCTGCGCTACGAATGACGAGGAGCATCACGTGAGAACGACCACGAGATCGGCGATAATCCTACTTTTCATCTCCTCCATCCCCTCCGGCTTCGCCTGGGCCGGAGAAACCCTGACCCTGCGGCTGGCTCGGGAGCTGACCCTATCGCGCTCCGCGACCCTGCGCAGCGCCCAGCTCGCCGTAGACGCGGCATCGCTCTCCGCCCGGGCCCAGGGCTACGCAGCGCTCCCAAGTCTCACGGCCTCCGCGGGAGTCGCCTTCGACTATCCGCCGAGCGCCTCTTCGGCCCTGCCGGGAGATTACCTGGCCGCCTCCGCGGAGATCGCCGCCTCGATGACCGTCTTCGACGGCGGGAAGAACTCGGCCCTGGTGGAGAAATACGGCGTCGCTACCCGGTCGGCGAGGGAGAGTCTCCGCTCGACGCGCGTCTCCCTCATAGGTCAAGCGGATGCCGCCTTCTTCGCCGTCCTCGAAGCCCAGGCCTCGGTAGATGCCGCCGCGAGCGATCTCCAGGCGGCGAAATCGCGCCGGACCATCGCCCAGGCCAAGGTGGAGGCCGGCAGCCTATCCAAGTCGGCCTATCTCCAGACCGAAGCCGACACGGCCGGCTACGAGACCACCCTCGTCCTGGCCAGGAAGACCCTCGCCTCGGCCAAAGCCAAGATGGCTTCCCTTACAGGTCTACCCGCCGCGACTGTCCTCGCTCCGATCGACTTCTCGAGCTACGCCGGACTCCTCTCCAGGCTTTCCGCCCTCGACGAGCCGGCCATCGACCGACTCGCGACCGAGGTCACGGCGCTCGCGAGGGCCAATAGCCCGACGCTCACCGTCTTCGCCCTCTCCAGGGAGCAAGCGAAACTGGCCGTGGCGATCGCCGGAAAGACATACCTGCCCACCGTCGCGGCGGGCTTCACGCAGGGTTTCTCCCAAGGCATCTGCTACGGAAGCGCCTCGGCCGCCTCCTTCCCCGGCAGCGTCTCGCTGACCGCCACAGTGAGCCTCGATCCATGGTATGCTAGGAACGCGGTGGAATCCGCCACAGTCGCGTCGGAGCAAGCGGATTTGGGAGCGAGCCAGGGGGAGACAGATCTCGAGTTGAGCCTGATCCAAGCTCTCTACGAATGGATCTCCTCGGCGGGGTCGATTGGCTCGGCGGCCAAGGCCCTCGAGTACGCCCAAAGCAACTACGAGAGCGTGCTCGAGCGGTTCAAGCTCTCCAGCGCCACCACTTCCGACCTTTCCACCGCCGAGGCCCTGGTCAGCGCCGACGAGACGGCCCTCATCGCCGCCCGCTATGGATTCCTCTCGGATCTCTCGACCCTCGCCGGTCTCGCGGGGATCGAGGACGAGGACGAGCTGACGGCGCTGGTGCCGTGAGGGAGCTGGAAATGGGCGGTGCAGGGGGAGGGAAGAGACTCGCGTCGACCGGCTTCGCTTTGCTGACCTTCGCGATCCTGACGGGCCTCGATGTCCTGATCTTCAGGGAAATCGGGAAGGGAGACGCGCTCGAGAGCCGCAACGATGCCGAAAGCACCGTCAATCTCCTGCTCGCCGGTCTCCGCGATCACGACGATTTCGGCGCGGCGATCATGAGCGCCGAACAGCTCAGGGAGAAGGTGGTAGGGATCGCCGCCTACGCGACCGGCGGCGAGAGACTCTATTCCTGGGGTGAGACGCCCATGGTCCTGACCCTGCCGCAGCAGGCGGGCGACCGGACGGCCCCGACCTTGCGGGAATACCGGGATAGGCCGGCACAGGGCGCGATCGCGATGCTCTTCCGCCCGTTCCGAGGCGGCCCGCCCCCGCCGCAGGGCAGACAGGGGGGAGATATTCCTCCGCGCGAGGGGCGCCCGCCGACGGGATTCCTCTTTACGACCTTGAGGCGAGCCGATCTGATGTACCTCGAGATTCGCGAGCCCGAATACTGGAGGAGCAGGCATATCGAGGCCCTTCTCTTCCCGATCATAGAAGCCTCGCTCGGCGCCCTGATCGTATTCGTCCGCACCCTTCTCATCCGTAATGGCGAGTATAGACGGCGCATCGAGGAGCAGAAGAGTCTCGTCGTGCTCGGGACGGCGGCGAGTACCCTGGCGCACGAGATCAAGAACCCCCTGCTGTCGATCAGGCTGCAGGCGCGGATACTCGAGAAGACCTGCCCCGAGGGGGCGCGACGCGAGATAGGCATAATCAAAGACGAGGTCGAGAGGCTTTCGGCGCTGAGCCATCGCGTCGGCGACTATCTCCGCGATCCCGCCGGCAACCCTCGGCCCGTCCTCCCCGCGGACATCGCCCTCGAGGTCGGAAGGCGGCTCTGCGGGCGCGACATCCTGCGAGCGACGGACTCCCCTCCGCCCATCGTCAGGATGGATCCCGAGCGCCTCCGATCGGTGCTCGAGAACCTCGTGCGCAACGCCATCGAATCCGGCGGTCCCGAGGAAGGCCTGGCCATCGAGGCCGGGAGGGAGGGAGGCGCGGCCCGCCTCGACGTCCTGGACCGCGGCGCCGGGCTGTCGCCCGAGGCGAGCGCCAATCTCTTCTCTCCCTTCTTCACGACGAAGAGCCGGGGTACGGGCATCGGTCTCTCGGTCTGCAGGCGCTTCGTCGAGGCCGCCGGCGGCTCGATCGTCCTCGAGCCGCGAGCCGGCGGCGGCTGCAGGGCGCGGCTCCTCCTCCCCGGAGCCGAGGCTTCCGCGTGAGGGTGCTCGTCGTGGACGACGAGCGGAACATACGCGAGTCGATCCAGAGGCTGCTCGAGTTCGAAGGCATCGACTCCGCCTGCGCCCAGGACGGCCGCGAGGCGTCCGAGATCTTGAGGTCCGAGACCTTCGACGCGATCGTGGCCGACCTCAAGATGCCGGTCATGGGCGGGCAAGAGCTCCTCGAGCGCATCCGGGACGAAGGATACAGGAGCCCGGTGATCATGATCTCCGCCCTCGGGGAAATCGGCGACGCCGTCAAGGCGCTGAAGACCGGCGCCGTCGACTACCTCATAAAGCCCTTCGACCCCGATGAGCTCATCCACAAGATCAGGGCCGCCGTCTCGAACAGGCGGCGCGAGAACCAGATCGAGGCCGGGGCGAGGACCTCGGCGTCGGACTTCCGCCTCATCGGCGAAGGTCGGGCCGCGCGCGCCCTCAGGCGGCTCGTCGAGAAGATAGCCGCCACCGATACGACCGTGCTGATCACCGGCGAGAGCGGCTCGGGCAAGGAGGTGGTCGCCAGGCAGATACACGCCGGCTCGTCCCGTTCGGAAGAGCCCTTCGTCGCCGTCAATATCGGGGGCGTCCACGAGAATCTCATGGAGAGCGAGCTCTTCGGCCACGAGAAGGGGGCCTTTACCGGCGCCGAGGCTCGAAGGATCGGGCTCTTCGAGCTCGCGGGCGCCGGCTCGCTCTTCCTGGACGAGATCGGTGAGATGCCCCTTCTCCTCCAGGTCAAGCTCCTACGCGTCCTCCAGGAGCGCAGGATCCGGCGCCTGGGCGGCACGAGGGACATACCGGTCGGCGCCCGAATCCTCTCGGCGACCAACAGGGATATCGAGACCATGGTGGGAGAGGGTCGGTTCCGCGAGGATCTCTACTATCGGCTCAACGTGGCGCGCGTCGCCGTGCCGCCGCTTCGCGAGCGCGCGGAGGACCTGCCCCTCCTGGCCGGCTTCCTCCTCGAGAAGCTGCGCGCTCGAATGGGGAAGGGCGCCGTGCGCCTCGGAGCCGGCGCCATGGACGCTTTGGAGGGATATGCCTTCCCGGGCAATGTCCGAGAGCTCGAGAATATCCTGGAGCGCGCCCTCATCTACGCCGAAGGCGGGGAGATACTCGCCGCCGATCTCGACTTCGCGGGACGTCCGCGTGCCGAAGGCCGCGTAGGCCGCCCGCTTCCCTCGGCCGCTTCGGGATCGGCCGCCCAGGCATCCTCGCTCGATTCGATGGAGCGCGAGGCCATCGAGCGGGCACTGGCGAAGCGGGACGGCAACCGCACCAAGGCCGCCCAGGAACTCGGTATCAGCCGAAGGACCATACTCAACAAGATAAAGAAGTACGGTCTCGGATGAGAAAGGATTATTATTCCGCCGCCGCATTGCAGGTCCTTCGGCCTTCGCCTAGACTCAAGGCAAGGAGTCCAAAGATGATCGGAAAGATTCTGAGCCTTTCCGCGGCCCTCTTCCTCGCCGGAGTCTCACTGTCGGCCGACGGCGTCGCCGACGCGAGGGTCGCGAAGCAGCTGGACAGGCTGAGCATCGCGTATACTACCACCAGCGAGAGCAACTACTCGATCGACAAGGACATGGATGGAGGGCGTACCCAGACGGTCTACATCATGTCGAAGACGGAGAGCTACGGCGACCTCGAGATTCGCGAAATTTGGTCCAATGCCGGAAACTTCCCGGCCGATCCCACAGCCGACCAGATGAAGCAGCTGCTCGACGATACCAGCTCGGAAAAGATCGGCGCCTGGAACATCGAGGCCTCGGACAACGGCTCCGTCCTCGCGTATTTTTCGATCAAGGTTCCCGGCTACCTGCGGGACAAGGACCTCGCCGATATGATCGATTTCGCGGCGACGGTCGCCGACGCGATGAAGGCAAAGCTTTTCGGAGCCGAAACGAGCGAGGCTTCACAGCCTTCGGATTGACATTTGAGGACAATTCGCAATATCCTCCGTGATTGTCCAGCGTCGGGCAGGGATATCCGAAGGATGCGAACAGATGCAATTATCCGTCAAAGATGCGGCAGGCATCTTGAACGTCTCGGAGAAGACCATCTACCGATGGATCAAGCAGGCCGTGATACCCGCCTATCGAATCAACGAGCAGTTCCGTTTCAATAGAACCGAGCTCCTCGAATGGGCGACCTCGCGACGGATCCAGGTCTCCCCCGATATTTTCTCGGAGGGGGAGACGAGCGCTACTCCCCTGCCGAGCCTTTCGGAGGCTCTGAGGGCCGGCGGCGTGGCCTATCGAGTCGGAGGCATGGACCAGGGCTCGGTGCTGCGCTCGGTGGTAGAGCTCCTCAAGCTGCCCGACGAGGTGGACCGCGAGTTCCTGTACAAGGTCCTGCTCGCGAGGGAGACCTTGGGCTCGACCGGAATAGGAGACGGTATCGCCATTCCGCACGTGCGGAATCCCGTGGTCCTCCATGTCCAGAGACCGACGGTCACGCTCTGCTTCCTCGAGAAGGCCATCGATTTCCAGGCGATAGACGGCAAGGCCGTGAATATCCTCTTCACCCTGATCAGTCCCTCCGTACGGGCCCATCTGCACCTGCTATCGCGTCTCGGCTTCGTGCTGAGGAACTCGGCCTTCAAGGATGCGCTGAAGCGGGAAGCTTCCCGCGACGAGCTCATGGAGAGTCTGTCGCAGGCCGAACAAGACATTTCGGCCCTGGAGTGATCCTTGGCGCTCATGCTGGTCCTTATCGCGATGGCATTGTCGGCGGTCAGCGGGCTGCCGGGCATCTTCATGGCGCGAGCCTCGGCGGGCGGCCAGCGCGCCGCCTGCGGCTTGATGTGCGCCGCGGCCCTCGCGGGCCTCACCGGAGCCTGCATGGGCCTGCGGCCGGGTCTTGCCGGGAGCTGCGCTTTCCCCTGGCCCGCGGCCGGAAACGCGATGATCGGCCTCGACGCCCTGAGCGCCTTCTTCCTCGTTCCGGTATTCCTCTTCGGCGGCCTCGGCTCAATCTACGGCCTCGGATATTGGCCGCAGGAGCGGCATCCCGGCAGCGCGCGCAAGCTCCAGGCCTTCTGGGGGCTCGCGGTCGCGGGCATGGGGCTCCTCCTCGTCGGGAAGCATGCCCTGGCCTTCATGCTCGGCTGGGAAATCATGGCGCTTTCGGCCTTCTTCCTCATCACCGCCGAAGATCGGGAGAGCGAGAGCCGCCGAGCCGGCTTCATCTACCTGATCGCCACCCACCTCGGCACCCTGACCCTCTTCGGCATGTTCGCGCTCTGGCGATGGGCGACGGGCTCGTTCGCGCTCGAGCCGATCGCGGCCGAAGCCGCCGACATCGGCGCGCTGAACGCCCTCTTCTTCCTCGCCCTGGTCGGATTCGGGCTCAAGGCGGGAGTGATGCCCCTCCATTTCTGGCTTCCCGGCGCGCACGCCAACGCTCCCAGTCACGTATCCGCCATGCTCTCGGGCGTCATGCTGAAAATGGGGATATACGGCCTCGTCCGCTTCCTCTTCCTCTTACCCGCCCCTCCCGCCTCGTGGGGAGGTCTCGTCCTCGGCCTCGGGGCGCTCAGCGGCCTCCTCGGCGTCGTCTTCGCCATCGGTCAGCACGATATCAAGCGTCTCCTGGCCTATCACAGCATCGAGAACATCGGAATCATCCTCATGGGGCTGGGGCTGGCGATGCTCGGACGATCCGCCGGTCGCGACGACTGGCTGGTCCTCGGACTGGGCGGCTGCCTTCTCCACGTCTGGAACCACAGCCTCTTCAAGTCCCTCTTGTTCCTGGGCGCCGGTTCCGTCGTCCGCGGCGCGCGCACGAGGCGGATAGACCTCCTCGGAGGTCTCGCCAGGTCCATGCCCTGGACGGCCGCGATGTTCCTCGTCGGAGCGGTCGCCATCTGCGGTCTCCCTCCGCTCAACGGCTTCGTGAGCGAGCTCCTCGTGTATCTCGGCCTGTTCGGGACCGCCGCGATTCCGGGAGGGAAGGTCTCGGCCGCCGTGGTCGCGGCTCCGATCCTCGCGATGATCGGAGCCCTGGCCCTGGCCTGCTTCGTGAAGGTCTACGGCATAGTATTCCTGGGGAGCCCACGACGCCCCGACTCGGTCCCGGCCCCCGAGTCCCCGGCCTGCATGCTGGCTCCCATGCTCTTCCTCGCCGGCTGCTGCGTCGCCATCGGATGCGCCGCCGCCCTTCTCGGCCCGCCACTGGATAGCGCGATCGCCGCCGCCTCCTCGGCCTTGCCGCGGGAGCTCCCGCGGGTCGCGGCCTTGGCTCCCCTGACGGCGGTGAGCATCGCATCGGGTAGTGCGATCGCCGTCATCGCCTCCATCGCGGCTTTCCAGGGCCTTCGAGCTCGTCGAGTCCGGCGCGCGCCCACCTGGGATTGCGGCTACGCCTCCCCCGACCCCAGGATGCAGTACACTGCCTCCTCCTTCGCCCGGACGATAGAGTCCATGTTCGCATGGGCGCTGCGCCCCCGCGAGCGGGTCCCTTTGATCGAAGGTCCCTTCCCGCAGAGTGCGAGCATGGAGAGCCACGTCGACGACGCCGTGCTGGATCGCCTCATCGTTCCGGCGGCTCGCTGGACCCAGCGGCTCTTCGGCTGGTTTCGAAGGTTCCAGCAAGGCCTGACGCAGCACTACATCCTCTACGTCCTCGTCGCCCTGGCGCTGCTCCTGGGCACCCTCATTCCCTTCGGGGATCTGATCTCCCGCCTCTTCGAGCGCTGAGGGAAGCCATGACGGATACGATCATCCACGTCGCCCTCCTCCTCCTCCTCCCTCCCCTCCTCCTGGGCGTGATCAACAAGACCAAGGCCCGATTCGCCGGCCGCGTCGGCGCCCCTCTTCTCCAAGCCTATTTCGACATCGCGAAGCTGGCGCGAAAGGGCCGCGTCCTGAGCGGGACGACGACCTGGGTGTTCCGGGCGGGGCCGGCCGTCTCCTTTTCCGCGGTGGCCGCTGCCGGCCTCCTCATCCCCTTCGGAAGCCTCGGAGCGCCGATCTCCTTCGCGGGAGACCTGATCCTCTTCGCCTATCTCTTCGGATTGGCGCGCTTCTTCACGACGACGGCCGCCCTCGACACGGGCTCCGCCTTCGAAGGCATGGGCGCATCGAGGGAGGTCGCCTTCTCCTGCCTCTCGGAGCCGGCGCTGTTCTTCGCCTTCCTTGTCCTCGCTAAACTGTCGGGATCGCTTTCCCTGGTCGAGATGCTCCGCGTCTCGCCCGATTGGTTCGCCTCGGGAGCGGCGGCCCCCCTCATCTTGGTGAGCCTCGGTCTCTTCGTCATCCTCCTCGCCGAGACCTGCCGCATTCCGGTGGACGACCCCAACACCCACCTCGAGCTCACGATGATCCACGAGGCGATGGTCCTCGATCACGGAGGCCCTCTCCTGGGGACGGTGCTCTACGCGTCCTCCTTGAAGCTCTTCGTCCTAGTGGCGGTCCTGGCGAAGGTCATCGTCCCCTTCCGCACGGGGCGGGCCTGGCTGGATTGGCCAATCTTCGTGGGCGAGACCCTGGCCCTGGCGGCGGTCATCGGCGTCCTGGAATCCGTCATGGCTCGGCTCAAGATGCGCCGAGTCCCCTACCTTCTCGTAAGCGCGATCCTCTTCTGCGGCTCCGGCTTGATACTCCTGGTGAGGTGAACATAGATGCTCGACCTATTGAACGCCGTCCTCGTCGTCGTGCTCGTTCTGAACCTCTTCGCGCTCGGTACGAGCAGGATACTCGCGGTCATCCGCATAGTCGCGGTCCAGGGGGCCCTCCTCGGCGCCCTTCCCCTCCTCATGCACGATCGGCTGACTCTTCCCGTCGCCGCCGCGGCCGTTGCCGCCGTCGGGCTCAAGGGGATCGCGGTGCCTTCGATAATGATGCGCGCCCTCCGCGATGCCCAGATCAAGCGCGAGGTGGAGCCCTTGATCGGGCTCCTGCCCTCCATCGTCCTCGGCGCGCTCGCGACCGGCCTCGCCCTCCTCGTCTCGGGGCAATTGCAGCTCTCGGATTCCCGGACGAGCACGCTGATCGTCCCCGCCTCGATCTCGACGGCCCTGGTCGGCTTCCTCCTCCTCACGACCCGGTACACGGCGATCAACCAGGCCGTAGGCTACCTCGTGCTCGAGAACGGGATCTTCATCTTCGGCATGCTCCTCGTCGAGGCGATCCCCCTCGTCGTCGAAATGGGCATCCTCCTGGATCTTCTCGTCGGCGTCTTCGTAATCGCGATCATCGCGAACCATATAAACCGGGCCTTCTCCTCGATGGACACGCGCCGCCTGGTATCGCTCAAGGAGTAGCGCCCCGATGGCCCTCGTCTTCGTATTCTTCCCCATCCTTATGGCGGCTCTCGCCCTGGCCATCCCCTCCAACCGCGCGAGGCCCTGGATACTGCCGATCGCGGCGACTACCCACACCGGGATGACCGTCTTCATCCTGGCGCGGCCCGATCTCCAGCGCTTCTCCCCCTGGCTCGTCCTCGATCCCCTCGGCAGGATCATACTTCTGGTAGTTAGCGCCCTCTTCCTCTTCTGCTCGGTCTACGCGGCGGGCTATCTCAAGTACCGGCAGGAGCGCTCCAACCGACTCTTCTGCGCCTGCCTGCTCGCCTTCCTCGGCCTCATGGGCCTGGTAGCCTGGTCCCACCACCTCGGCCTGCTCTGGGTCGCAATCGAGGCGACCACCCTCGTCACCGCCCCGCTCATCTACTTCAATCGAACCGCCCGTAGCATCGAAGCGACCTGGAAATACCTCCTCGTCGGCTCGGTCGGCATAGCCCTTGCCCTCTTGGGGACCTTCTTCCTCGCCTACTCCTCGATGGGGGAGGGACGTCAGCCCAGCCTCCTCCTCGAGGAACTCCTCTCCGGAGCGCCCGCGCTCTCGAAGGGCTGGCTCCGCGCGGCCTTCATCCTCCTCCTCGTCGGCTACGGCACGAAGATGGGCCTCGCCCCGATGCACACCTGGAAGCCCGACGCCTACGGCGAGTCCCCTGGCCTCATCGGGGCGATCTTTGCCGGGGGCGTCACGAGCTGCGCTTTCCTCGCCTTCCTGCGGGTCTATCAGATATGCGCGGCCTCGGGCGAAGGAGTCTTCGCCTCGCGCCTCCTTCTCTTCATGGGACTGTTCTCGATGGCGGTCGCAGGGCTCTTCATGGCGGGACAGCGGGACTTCAAACGCATGCTCGCCTATTCCAGCGTGGAGCACATGGGTATCCTCATGCTCGGCCTCGGCATCGGAGAGCCGGCCCTGTACGGGACCATCCTCCACGTGGCGACGAGCGCGGCGACCAAGGGCCTTCTCTTCCTGTCGGCGGGCAACATCCATCGGGCCTACGCGAGCAAGAGCACGGACCAGGTGGGCGGAGCGATACGGCGCCTTCCCATCTCGGGCTCCCTCTTCCTCGCGGGCTTCCTGGCCATCACGGGCTCGCCCCCCTTCGGCCCCTTCATCAGCGAGTTCGCGATACTCAACGGGGCCTTCGCCGCGGGTCGATTCCTCGTCGCGGGACTCTTCCTGGCCTTCCTCCTCGTCGTGTTCATAGGGATGGGCAGGACGGTCCTGAAGGTCACGTTGGGCCGTTCGCCGGCGGCGGTGCCCTCCCCCGCCGAGGATTCAGGCTATCGCGATGGTTTCCTCACCGCGGCGCCGATAGTGGCCTTGATGGCCCTCGTCCTCCTCCTCGGCCTCTATATCCCGGCGCCCCTCGGCGGCCTTATCTCGGATGCGGCCAAGTACCTGGGAGCCCCTATATGAACGGGCGGGGCCCCGGAGCGACGGACCTGGCCGGCGGAAGCGCTCTCCGCCTCGATTCGATTCCCCTCCTGACCGTCGACGAGCTCTCCGGGATAGCGCTGGAAACCGTAGCCGCCGGAGGGCGCATAGCCTCCTTGTTCGCCGCGAGGACGAAGGGAATCGAAGGAGTTCAGATCTTCGCCGTCCTGGCCGACGACGGGAGGAATCTCCTCTCCGTGGCGCGAGCCGCGGTAGAGGGCGACGCTTTCCCGGCCCTGGCGCCCCTTTGCCCTCAGGCTCAGGCCTTCGAGCGCGAGATCGCGGAGCAGTACGGGCTCGTGCCCGAGGGTCATCCCTGGCTGAAGCCCCTGCGATATCACGCATCGTGGACGGGCCGCGACGCCTGGGGCAGGAAGGCCGGAGCGCCGATCCCGCCGGGGGTCGGGGACTTCTTCCGCGTGGAGGGCGATCAGGTCCACGAGGTGGCCGTAGGCCCGGTCCACGCGGGCGTCATCGAGCCCGGCCATTTCCGCTTCCAGTGCCACGGCGAGAAGGTCTTCCACCTCGAGATCGCCTTGGGCTATCAGCATCGCGGCATCGAGGCTGCGATGGCTGGCGGCCCGGACAAAAGATCTATCCACTACGCCGAGACGGCCGCGGGCGACACGAGCGTCGGCCACGCCACGGCCTATGCCCAAGTCTGCGAAAGCCTCGCGACCTGCCAGGAGCCCGCCCGCGCGCAGGCGCTCCGCGGCGTCGCCCTCGAGCTCGAGCGCCTGGCCAACCACGTCGGCGATCTCGGCGCCCTTTCCGGGGACGTCGGCTACCAGCCCAGCGCGAGCTACTGCGGCCGCATCAGAGGCGATCTGCTCAACATGACCGCCCTCGTCTGCGGCAATCGCTTCGGGCGCGGCTTCGTCGTGCCCGGCGGCGTCGGCTTCGATGTCGGGGCCGACCGCGCGGACGAGCTCCTCCGACGCCTCCTCGCGGCCGAGCGGGATACGGAGGTCGCCGTGCGCCTGCTCTGGGACAATCAGTCGGTGATGGCCCGTCTCGAGGATACGGGTCCGATCTCCAAGGGCGTCGCGCTCGAACTGGGCCTGGTCGGCCCGGCCGCCCGCGCCTCGGGCCTCGCGCGCGACGTCCGCTTCGATCAGCCGACGGGCATATTCAGATTCGTCCAGATTCCCGTATCGACCTACGACTCGGGCGACGTCTTCGCCCGGGCCTTCGTCAGATGGCTCGAGATCCGGCAGTCCATCGTCTTCGTCCGGGATCTTCTCGGAGCCGTCCCCTCGGGCGGGATAGCGTCGCCCCTCGGACCCCTCGCTCCCGACAGCCTGGCCGTCTCCCTGGTCGAGGGCTGGCGCGGCGAGATCTGCCACGCGGCGATCACCGACGAGAGAGGCCGATTCGCGCGCTACAAGGTTGTCGATCCCTCCTTCCACAACTGGGCCGCCTTGGCCTACGCGATGCGCGGCCAGGACATATCGGACTTTCCCCTCTGCAACAAAAGCTTCAATCTCTCCTATTGCGGACACGACCTATGATGGACGAAGAAGGTATGCGCGATGCTTAGGGAAATCCTGTCCCGCGTGAAGCAGGGTCATCGCACGATGAAATTCCCCGCGGGGCCTCCGCCGGGAATGCCGGACCGCTACCGCGGCCGCCCCGAGCTGTCGGGCGGTCCCTGCCCCGAGGACTGCGGCGCCTGCGCCGAAGCATGCCCGACGGGGGCGCTCGAGTTCGACGGCGGGACGCGCTTGGACATGGGCAAATGTCTCTTCTGCGCGGACTGCGCGAGCGCATGTCCTCGGGGCCTTATCGCCTTCTCGCAAAACTATCGAATGTCGGCGCGCCGCCGGCAGGACCTGATCGTCGCGAAGGGGGCGGAAACCTTCGAGCTCGCCCGCGCCCTGGATAAAAAGCTGAGGAGGCTCTTCGGGCGCTCGCTCAAGCTGCGCCAGGTGAGCGCCGGCGGATGCAATGCCTGCGAGGCCGACGTGAACGTCCTGGGCACGATCGGTTGGGACATGGGCAGATTCGGCATCCAGTTCGTCGCCTCGCCCCGTCACGCAGACGGGCTCCTCGTTACGGGCCCGATTACCCGGAACATGGAGCTGGCGCTCAGGAAGACCTACGACGCCGTGCCCGAGCCGAAATTGGTCATAGCCGTCGGCTCCTGCGCGATCTCGGGAGGGCCCTACATCGATCACGGTGAAGTACTGAACGGCGCGGATTCCTCGCTCAAGGTGGACCTCTACGTCCCCGGCTGCCCGCCCCACCCGCTCACGGTACTCGACGGCCTTCTGCGTTTGCTGGGACGGATCGACGGCGAAGAAGAACCGTGACGAGCGCGCCGGCGAGGGCGAGCGAGGACAGGGCGAGGACGGGCCAATCGCCCAGGGCCAGGTAGAGTGTGTCGATTCTCTCGGCCGGGACATCCGCCACGAGAATGCCCTGCGCGGATTCCGGCTCGCTCATCCAGCCCCGAGTCCTGCCCTTCGGATCGAAGACCGCGGAGGCGGCCCAGCGAGCGGGCCTCAGCAGCGAGAAGCCGTTCTCGATTCCCCGCAGGCGATTCACCAATCCATGCGAAGGATCCACTCCCTCCCAGTCCGACGAGGGAAGGACGGCGAGGCTTGTCCCGAGCCGACCCTGCCGGGCGGCGAGCGCTGGAAAGTCGTAGTCGTAGCAGATGGCGCCGGCGACTCGACCATAGGGTCTGTCGATCGCCTCTATAGGCTCCGCGCCCGCGATCGAAGGTTCGCCGGGCACGGGATGGTGCTTGCGGTATACCTGCGCGACCTTCCCCTCGCTCGTGATGAACGCAAATTTATTGTCGATGAGGGAACCCCGCTCGGGATAGGCGCCATAGGCCAGGACGAGATCTATGCCCAGCCTCGAGGCCAGGGCCCTGCCCCTTTCGACGAAGGCGCTTTCACGCGCGGGATCGACGATAGTCGCGCATTCGTTCCACGCCACAAGCCTCGCGCCGAGGGCGGCGGCGCGCTCGGTCTTCGCGAAGAGATCTTCGTCGTTCGCCGCGAGGATCCTCGCCTGAGGCATGCCCTCGGCGCCGGGTCCCACCGTGGTCGCGATCGCGGCGACCTTTACCGTGCCGCTTTCGGCGCCGGGCGCGTCGAGACGGATGGCGCCGAAGGCGAAGATCGCGCCGCAGACACCCAGCGACGCGGCGAGCAGAGTCCGGGAAGCCCTCGCTCCCGGTGCGGCCAGGGTCGAAGCGGCGGAAGCCTGGACGAAGGCCACTACCAGCCCCATCCCAGGCAGGCCCGCGATCGAGGCGAACTGGCAGAATACCAGGTCGGCGTATTGAGTGCCGCCCATGGTCATCATGTCGCCGAATGGAGTGATGGCGAGCCAGGCCCAATCCGTGAGGGCGACGAGGGCGGCAAATGCGGCTGTCCCCCAAGCCTCGCCCGCCCTGCGCCGTATCGCATCCGAGGCGAGGATGCAGAGGGATACGACGAGGCCGATCGGGAAGCTGAACATGGGTACCATGAACGGAGATATCGGCTGGGTGGCTATCTTGGCCGTGCTGATCGTATAGGCAAGTATGATAACCCCGACGAGGCCGAGGGTCTTTCCTGGAGTTCTATCGCGACGAGCGTATATAAGGAAGGGTATCGGCGATACCCACGCGAAGGGAGGGGCCGCCCAACGGAGCCCCGTGAGCGAGGTCAGCAAAATACCCGCGACAAGCAACAAACCGCCATGAAGCCTATCGGCCCTATTCTCGGTCATGATTTGTCCTCCAGGCCTCTCCAGAGAAGGTCTATCTGGACGAGGTAGGCGTGGCCCAGGCCGCCCGGCCCGAAGGCGCCGGCGATGGCGGGAAGGCCGAAGAAAATCGCGCCGAGACCGAATAGGACGGACATCGGGTCGAGGTCTGCCGGCAGTTCCCCCTTGCGCATGGCCTCCTCGATCAAGGGAGCGAACAGCTCGGTGATCATCGCCTCGGGTATGCGCTCGATTCCCGGCCGATCCGGGAACCGGAGGAGCTTCTCCGCGGGACCGAGGGCTTGAACGTAGGGGCACTGCCCCTTCTTAGCCTGGAAAGCGAGGATCTCCGCCATGACCCCGGGGTCCGAGTCCAACTGTCGCGCCGTCTCGGCGAAGATGTCTTCGATAGCCGAGCGGGCCGTCGAGCCCGGCTTTCTCAGAGAGAGGCGCCAGCCCATGTCGACCGACCAGAGTTGGATAAAATACACGAGGAGGTCCGTCTTCTTGGGAAAGTAATTGAAAAAGCTCGGCTCCGAGACCTCGGCCGCCGCGCAGAGCTCCTTCACCGGGATCGATTCGAGACTCCCCTCCCCCAAGCGCGCCACGACGGCGTCGAGAAGGGCGAGCTTGGCCCGGGCGGTCTTTCGTTCCCTGAGACCGGGCACCTGGGAACGAGCCAGAGTATCTTGATTCGACATAGGATCTCCTATGCCGAATTATAGTCAACTATTATTTTATAGTCAACAATATTATCGTATATGTGGTGCGGGGGGTTTGAGTTTCCAAATAGCCATTATGCTCTGCCTGGACCTAGAGCCAGGGGCGGCCCGCCGTCGATGATGTGCTTTCTCCCGTTTTTACCGCCATGCTTTACTTCATACATAAGTTGGTCCACCCGCTTCAACATGCCTTCGGCGCTGTCGCGAATCGTCGTGTTCGTCATCACCCCGATGCTCAAAGTAGTGTCGATCCGCATGCTCGACAAAGCCCTGCGGACGGACTCCGTTATTCGCTCGGCAACTGTCTCCGATTGTTCATAGTTCATCGTATTCAATATAATTACGAATTCATCACCCCCGATCCGAGCGAGTAAGTCCTCAGGCCTGATCGTCGTTTGGATTCGTTCCGTCACGGTTTTCAGCACTTCGTCGCCTCGAGTATGTCCGAACGTATCGTTGATCAGCTTGAAGTCGTCGAGGTCGATCGCTATCAAGGTCAGCGGGTTCTTGTCCCTCCTGGATCGAGATATGGCGCGTTCGAGATATTCCTCTAAGTATCTTCTGTTCGCGGCCCCGGTTAGCGGATCGCGCAGCGAGAGCTCCTTGAGATCGGCGACAGTCTGCCTTAGTGAATCGAGCAGAAACGCGAACACCAAATACGACGCGATTCGCCAGAGCAATGACCAGATCATGAAGAACGACGTAGTATATTCGGTGCCCAATAGCAGCCGCGCAGCCATCCATGCGAATCCGGACACCAGGGCGCTTATGTATCCGATTATTTTATTGCCGACGAGCATACTCAAGGCGACGGGGAAAAGATAGAAAAAGGAAAAGGCGAGTTCGTTCGGGGTGATGTAATCGACCGCAAAAACAAGGGCGGTGGATATGATAGTGAGAAACATGGATGGGGCGATCTTCCATTTCTTGGGGCCCAATAGACGAATGAAAAGCTCGGTCCTCTTGTTCATCGATACCTCTGCCTCGCGATACTACATTTTCGACCATTTATCTGACGAGGCTGACGATTTGTCGATGTAGGGAGGCGAAAGCCCTCTAGCAGGGCTGTTGAAACACTCGAAGCATCTCGACAGCCTGCTAGGGTCTGGCTTGCCGGTATAGCCTGTTGGCCTTCGCGTCGAGATCGGCGAGCGTCGAGTCCAGGTCCGCTCCGTCGAGGACGGCGTTGTAGGCGGCGCTGATGGCGTCCCGCACCTGCTCGTAGCCGAGGAAGGACGGCTCGGCCTTCAGGTCGCTCGTCTGCAGGGCCTTCCACGCGGCGGCGAATTGGGGATTCTTGGCCAGGTAGTCGCCGAGCCGATCGGCGGTGGACTTCCGCACCGGGAAGTAGTTCGATACGCGGACCCATTCGGCCTGCTGGTCGCTCTCGCTCATCCAGCGCAGAAAGAGCCAGGCGGCGAGCTGCTTCTCGGGGCTGGATTTGGCGACGCTGACCGAGGCTCCGTATATATCCAGGACGGCCTTCGCCGTCGAGTGGGGGATCGGGGCGACATCCCACGCGAAGCCGCCGCCCGCGCCCTTCTTGACCGCCAGGTCGTAGAAGGGCAGGCCCGAGGTCGAGCCCATGGTAAAGAGGACCTTCTTGTTGGCGAAGTCGGTCTGGTCGCCGTACTGCTCGGCGATTTTCTTGGCGTAGCCCTCTTTGAGTATTTTCCGGAAGAATGCGAACGAGGCTTTGATCTGGGGCGTGCTCAGAGTATAGCCCTCGGCGTCGGGGGCCTGGAAATCGCCCCCGCGGCTGATGACCTGGGCGAAGACATTCGACGCGTCGAGGCTGAGATCGCAGCCGTAGCTACCCTTGGCGGGGTCGGTGGCCATCTTTATGTCCGCATAGAACTCGTCCCAGGTCCTCGGAGGGGCGGCGATACCGAGGGCCTTGAGCCAGTCGGCGTTGTAGTACAGGACTTCGATCGATCTGTTCGGCGGCCAACCGAGGCGCTTGCCGCCAAACTGCCTGTTGAGGTCCTGGGCCAGGAAGCTCGGGAAGAAATCGCCGAGCTCTGCCTTGGACAGGCCGAATTTAGGATCGGCGACGTAGGGATTGAGATCGACGAGGGCGTCGCTCAGCTCGTAGGTCGCGGCGTTGTTCTGGTAGGCGACGACCAGGTCCGGAGTCGAGCCCCCGGCGATTCCGGCGGTCATCTTGTTGGCGATGTCGGCGTAGCCGCCTGCGTATTCGCCCTTGACCGTGATGCCCCATTGGTTCGTCGAGTTGAAGCGGGCGATCATCTTCTTCAGGGCCTCTTCCCGGCCCTGACTATGCTGATACCAGTAGGTGACGACGGTGCCTCTCAATTGGAGCCCGTCGAAACCCTGGGCGCCGAGGGTCGCGAAGGCGGTCGCGGCCGCGACAAGCGACACGGCCAGAGATCTCAGGACACTCGCGCTCATGCTTTCCTCCGCTTCAGGCCTCCGGCCTATTCCTTGATGCCCGAGCCGCTGATCGACTCGACGATCTGAGCCTGGGCGACGATATAGACTATCACGATAGGGAGGAGCGAAATCAAGGCGCCCGCCATGCGGAGTTGGATCTGGGGCCCCTCCTCGGAGATGAGCCGGGTAAGGCCAACCGAGATCGGGCGCCACCTGGGCGTCTGGACGACCACGAGGGGCCATTGGAGGGAGTTCCACGAGAACGCGACGTCCAGACAGGCCACGGTGAAGATGGCCGCTCGGGACAGGGGCGCCACGATGGATGCCAGTATGCGCAGATTGGTAGCGCCGTCCATGCGCGCGCTCTCGACGAAGGAGTCGGGTATCTGACGGAAGAACTGGCGCAGGAGGAATATATAGAAGGCGCTCGCGAGGAAAGGCACCGTCAGTCCGGCCAGCCTGTCTATCCAGCCGAGATAGCTTATGACGAGGAAATTGGGGATGAGGGTGACGGTCTCGGGGATCATCAGGGTCGCGAGGAAGACGGAGAAGATCGCTTCCTTGCCGGGGAACCTCAGCTTCGCGAAGGCGTATGCCGCGAGACAGGACGTAGCCAGCGTCCCAGCGAGGGTCACGAGACTGATGACGAAACTGTCGAGGAAATAATGCCCGAAGGCGTCGCCGAGCCAGACTTCGGAGAAATTGGCCCACTGCGGAATCGCGGGCCAGAACTCGGGCGAGAATGGGTTCGGGCTCACTCGCGTGACCGTCTCGGCGTAGGTCTTGAGCGAGTTCGCCGCCATGTACACGAAGGGCATGATGCAGACGAAGGCGCCGATGCCGAGTGCGAAGTAGCGCAGGACGCTCCAGGGCCCGCGCGCCCGCTTCGGCTCAGTCAAAGAACACCCGCTTTTCCATGCTCCGCCTCTGGATGGCCGTCAGGCCCGCGACAATCGCCAGGAGAACTACGGAGAGCGCCGCGGCGTAGCCGAAGCGGCCGCCGTGGAAGAATTGGAAGAAGATGTAGACGCTCATCGGGTCGGTGACTCCTCCGGTGGAGGGGTCGCGGAGCACGTAGATGCTGTTGAAGGACTTGAAGGTGCCGATTATCCCCAGGATCGACAGGAAGTAGGTGCTGGGCGAGACCAGAGGCAGGGTGATGCGGCGCAGCATCGTCCAGGGCCTGGCGCCGTCGAGCGAGGCGGCCTCGTAGAGCTGGCGCGGCACGGCGGCGAGGGCGTTCGCGTAGATCAGGGCGTAATAGCCGACGAAGACCCAATAGTTGTAGATCATTATGCTGACTAGAGAGAGGCTGGGACCTCCGGCCCAGGCGGACCAATATCGCGCCAGGCTTCCGGGCCCACCCGCGGGGACGGATCCGAACAGCATTTCGAACACGCCCTTGTACTCGCGCAGCCACTGGAGAGGACGGGCCCCCGCAAGCGCCAGTACCTGATTGGCCCAGGACTCGGGCCTGAGCGAGAACAGCCGCTCGAAGACGGCCGCCGTGGCGACGGCCGGCACGATATAGGGCAGGAGATAGACGACGCGGAAAGTCTGCTTGCCGTCGAACTTCCCGTCGAGGGCTACCGCGAGGAAGAAACCGAGGACGAGCTGGACGGGGACCGTTCCCAGGGAGTACCAGACCGTGACGCGGAAGGACCTCAGCATGTCGGGGTCGCCCAGGGCTTCGATCCTGGGCAGGTCGAAGACGAGGCCCGCCGCTCCTCCCGCGATGAGGGCGAGCCCGAGGAGGCGCGCTGGGGCCTTTTTGCCTCTCGAGGCCAGCGCAAAGCCTCCGGCTATGAGGACAACGGACGCCAGGAGGCCCATGAAGGGCAGGGCGCCGCCGAATATTTCCCCGTAATTGGCGAGGCCGACGAAGGTCGAATGACGAATGCGCCAATTGAACAGGCTTATGCAGGCATTGAAGAAGAGGGGAAAGAGCCCGAAGAGACCGAGCACCAGGGCGGCGGGAAGGACGAAAAGATAGCCCGAGGCCGCTTCGGAGCTTCGGGCGGAGAGCGAAGGCAGGCGGAGCGGCATCGTGACTACCTGGCCATATGATTCATCGGCCCGAAGCCGCGCCCGATCCCGAGATCGACCGAGGCCGCGATGATCCGGCCGACATAATCCTTGGCCGCCTTCACCGCCTCTCGAAGGGAATAGCCGAGGGCCAGGTCGGCCGCGATGGCCGACGAGAAAGTACAGCCCGTGCCGTGCGTGTTCTTCGACTCGATCCGCGCGGCCCCGTATTCCGCGAAGTCCTCGCCGTCGAAGAGGACGTCGACGCTCTCGCCCCGATCCGGGAGGTGCCCTCCCTTCACGACGACGGCCTTCGGGCCCAGGGCGTGGATTGCCCGCGCCGCACGGCGCATATCCTCGATCCCGCGTATCGCGAAGCCGCAGAGGACCTCGGCTTCGGGGAGATTCGGCGTCGCGATCGCGGCGAGGGGGAGGAGGGTCTCGATCAGGGCCTCTCTCGCGTCGTCGCGCAGGAGACGATCGCCTCCCTTGGCGACCATGACGGGATCGAGGACGATGGGCCCGAGAGAGTGCTCGACGATCTTCGCGGCGACTATCGCTATGATCGAGGCGCTCGACAGCATGCCGATCTTGACCGCGTCCGCGCCTATGTCCCGGGCGACCGAATCGATCTGGAGCCCGACGAAATCGGCGGGAATCTCGAAGACGCCCTGGACACCGAGGCTGTTCTGCGCGGTGAGAGCCGTGACCGCGCTCGTTCCGAACACACCGTGGGCGGCGAAGGTCTTGAGATCGGCCTGTATCCCCGCTCCTCCGCCCGAGTCCGAGCCGGCGATCGTCAAGGCCCTCTTCATGTCGACTCCTCCGCTCCGCCGGCCTTCAGATGATCCCAGCCGCTCGCCTCGAGCGGCACGATCCGGCCGCCGGGAAGCTCGAGCTCCGTTCCCCGCCGGGCTTCCACGATCTCGCCGACGAGACTGACCCGGGTGCCGGTCTCGCGTCGGATCCGATCGGCCAAGCCCGGCGCCTCTTGCGCCGGAGCAGTGAAAAGGAGCTCGTAATCCTCCCCCCCGTGCAGCGCGAAGTGCCATTCGTCGCGCCCCGCCTCGAGGGCGAGGGCCCTGTTCTCGGGAGCCACCGGGAGGGACTCGGCCTTCAGCCTGGCCCCGACGCCGCTCCTCTCGCAGACGTGGCCGAGGTCCCCCGCGAGACCGTCGCTGATGTCGGTCATCGCTCCGACCTTTCGCGATGCTCCGAGGAGGCGGCCTTCCCCGATCCGCGGGACGGGCAGGTCCCGCCTCGAGCGCGCGATTTCTGCATAGGTCTCCGAGGTCGAGAGTCTCGGATCGAGGAGGAGGGCTACGCCGGCCGCCGCGTCCCCCAGACTGCCCGTGACGAGGATGGCGTCGCCTACGCGCGCGCCAGAGCGAAGCGTCACTTCGTCCCGCTTCGCCTCGCCCAGGAGGAATATATCCACGAAGAGCCCGTGTCGGGTACTGGTGATGTTCCCCCCGACGACATCGACGCCGAAAAGCCGGGCCTCCTCGCCCAGGCCGGCGTAGAGCCCGTCGACGAAGGCCGCGTCGAGGCCCCGGGGCAGCCCGAGGGAGACCAGGGCGAACCTCGGTGCGCCCGCGGCCGAGGCGATGTCGCTGAGATTGATCGCGAGGGCCTTCCTGCCGAGATCGAAGGGGCCCGTAGCCTCCCTGAGGAAGTGCACGCCCTCGACCTGGACGTCGCAGGTGGCGAGCCAGACCATATCGCCCTCGCCGCGCAGGACGGCGACGTCGTCGCCGATACCGACGAGGACGTCCCTCCCCGTCGCGGGGAGGCTCCGGCCTATCCTCTCGATGAGTCCGAACTCGCCGAGCTCGTCGATGGTCATATTGCCTCGCCTTTCGCGCCTTCGGCCGTCCTCCGCAGGGATCGGGACGCGGCCTCCACGTCCTGCGCCGAGACGATGGCCGAGACAACGGCTATGCCTGCCGCCCCCGCCCCTATGATCGCGGCCGCGTTGCCTTCGTTGATCCCGCCGATGGCGACGATCGGCAGTCGCCGCCCGGCCGCGCGCATCGAGGCGGCGAGGGCCCGCAGCCCTTCCAGGCCCAGGGGGGAGGTCGCGTCGGGTTTGGTCGGCGTGGCGAAGATCGGACTGGCGCCGATGTAGTCGGCTCCTTCCTCGGCGGCGCGCCGCGCCTCCTCGGGGCTTCCCGCCGACACGCCCAGGATCCCGCCCTCGCCGATGAGCCGCCGAGCGAGGGCGACGGGCATGTCGTCCTGCCCGACGTGGAGTCCGTCCGCGCCGACGGCGATCGCCACGTCGGCCCTGTCGTTGATTATGAGGGGAACGCCGCGCGGGCGGCATAACCCGAGGAGGGCCCCGGCCTCCTCGATCATGGCCCGCGTCGTCGCCCCCTTCTCGCGGTACTGGACCATCGTGACGCCGCCGCGTATCGCGGCGGCGACGACCTCGAGGGAGCTCCTCCCGCGCGAAAGCAGGTCGTCCGTCACCAGGTACAGAGTGTAATCTACCTTCACTCCCCGATCCTCGCTGTCCTCGCCCCGGCCTCGACGCCGGCCGGAGTCAGGGCGTAGATAGCGTCGATCAAGGCGGTCCTGAAGGAACCGGGGCCTTTCGCGACCCGGGCGGCCTCCTCGCCGGCGATCCCGTAGCAGACGAGCGCGGCGGTGGCAGCGGCGAGAGCGTCTCTCTCCACGGCGCAGAACGCCGCCACGACCGCGGTCGCCATGCAGCCCGTGCCGGTGACCAAGGTCATCATCTCGTGGCCGTTGTCCACTCCCGAAACAGCTGCCCCGTCGGAAAGGATGTCCCGCTTGCCCGTTATGGCCACCGCGGCCCCTATTCGCCCGGCGAATGCGCGCGCGACCGCGACCGGGTCGGAGACCCCCTGCACCGACTCGACCCCCTTCACGAGTCCGCCCGCTCCGGCGAGGGAACCTAGCTCTCCCGAATTGCCCCTCACGACCGAGAGCCGAAGCTCTTTCAGGAAGAGCTCGCCGGTGGCGGTCCGGTACTTTGTCGCTCCGACGCCCACAGGATCGTAGACTATGGGGATGCCGAGCTCTCCGGCGCGGCGCCCGGCCAGCAGCATGGCCTCGACCCAATCGGGCTCGAGGGTGCCGGGATTGAGCACCAGGGCCCCCGCAGCCTGGACCATTTCTGCGACCTCCTCCTTGGCGTGGGCCATCACGGGGAGGGCCCCGAGGGCCAGGGTCGCGTTGGCCGTGTCGTTCATGACGACGAAGTTGGTGATATGGTGCACGAGGGGACGCTGCGCCCGCAGCCGGGCGAGGAGCTCGGCGGCTACGGATCCGAAATCGTCGTAATCTATGCTCATGACGGAATCCTCCTAGGTTGGGACATCGATTCGAAGGCCAGATAAAGGACGAAGGGCAGGACGAAGCTCGGGATGGAGCCTCCCAGGAGGGTCAATCCACGCGGCACCAGGAGGGCCCAGCCCGGGATGGCGGAGGCGACGATAGAGGGGTTGGTTACGTGGTAGATCGCGACGCCGAGGATCCAGGCTATCGTCGCCGGGGCGCCCCTGCCCCCTCCGCCCCGCCTGCGGAGGACGAAGTAATCGGCCGCCAGGATCCCGAAGAGGGGAATGAAGAAGGAGCCGAGGAGATAGAGGAAGCCCTGGTATTTCGTGATGTCCAGGACCAGGGCCGCGACCAGGCAGACAGCGCCGAAGCCGACGATGAGGAGGCGCTGCTTCGCCTTCGGGAAGATGTTCTGGGTGGACACCGCGGCCGAATAGAGGTCCGCCCAGGCGTTGTGGGTCTCGTCGGCCAAGAGGATCAGGAGGGCGCCCCAGCCGGCTATGAGGGCGATGGCGGTGGCGAAGTCCTTGGGCTCCTGCTTCACGTTCGAGCCGAGCATGAGGAAGGTTCCCATCACGAGGAACCAGGACCCTGTGATGAAGAAACCGATGGCCGTTCCCCAGAACGCCCCCGAGCTCTTCTTCGCGAAGCGGTTGTAGTCGGCGACGAGGGGCAGCCACGAGATCGGCAGGGCGATCACGAGATCGACGCCCTGCCAGAAGGGCATAGAGCCGTCTCCTTTCCTGCCCAGCATCGCGCCCAGGTCGTAGGTGGATAGAAGGTGGTAGGCTAGCCAGATGCCGGTAGCCAGGGCGACCCACACGGCGAACTTCTCGAGCCACTGCTTGACGAAGCCGATCGGACCCGCCAGGCCCATGAGGACGACTACGACCGCCGAGACGGCCGCCCAGAGCGGGTAGCACGAGAAGCCGAAGAGCTGCCGGCAGATCGCGTTGGTCGCGACTCCCATGATGATGAACTCGAAGACGGCCCAGCCGAGGAGCTGGAGGATGTTGAGGACCGTCGGCGCGTAGGAACCGCGCAAGCCGAGGATGGGCCTGAGGAGGACCATGGTCGGCTCGCCCGATTCGCTGCCTAGTATGCCGATGAGGGCCAAGAGGAGGCAGCCCAGGGCGGTTCCGACGAGTATGGCGGTCAGGGCCGCGCCGAGACCGAGGCCCGGGACCAGGAAGGTTCCCGCGAGGATGACGAGGAGACCTATACCCAGATCTCCCCAGAGCACGGAAAAGTCCTTGAAGGAGAGGGTCCTCTTCTCCCTCGGGACGGGCTCGATCCCCCATTCCGGCGGCGCCTCGATTTTGATCTTCATCGCGTAGCTCCCTTCCCTGTCCGATGTGTCGACTGCGCGAGGCTTCGGCGCGCCCGATAGGGGCGCCATAAAAAAACCGCCCCTCTCGGAGGGGCGGTTTCGATCGCTTTTGCGCCGTCCCTGCGCTGGCATTACCCAGATCAGGTTCAATGGGTCTGCGGCTGACAGTCGCATTCTCAGCCCGGTCCCTACCGAGCTCCCCAGGTACTTTGTCTATCAACAAGCTAAGCATACGGAGACCTTTTGTCAACGAGGCTCCGGTCGTGGTATTTTCTGGCTAGCGATGATCAAGCGAAGATCGAAACGAGTCGACCTGGAATCCCTTATGGACAAGCTGGCGAGCAGGGATGGGATGGTCCGCAAGGATGCCAGGGAATCCTTGGTCGCCTTGGGAAGGCGCGCGGTTTCCTCGCTCGACGGAGCCCTGAAGGATTCCGGCTCGAAACAGCTGCGGTGGGAGGCGGCCAAGGCCCTCGGAGCCATCGTCGACGCACGATCGATACAGCCTCTGGTGAACGCGCTGACGGACCGCGACCCGGACGTGGCCTGGTTGGCGGCCGAGGCCTTGGCCAAGTTCGGGAAAGAGGCATGGCCCCTCTTGCTGCGCGCCCTAATCAGGAGCGCGCCGGATTCCGTCCAGTTGCGCAGGGGCGCTCACCACGTCTTCGTGAATCAGAGCGCGGAGGGTTTCGAAGATCTACTCGACATTTTGACGAAGGATTTGGAGTCCGGGAAGGCCGCGGAATCGGCGCCTATCGTCGCCGACAGCATACTCAAGCGAATGAAGGACAAGGCCTAGGACCTGTCCCGGCCGTACAGATCGCGGTGAAAGCCGCCAAGGGGATCGGCCTCCTCCTCGGGCTCGAGGCAGCCCTCGGGAAAAAACTGCGTCTCGGCGATCGCTTCCTGCAGCGCCTCGAACTCCATCAACGCGGAGGAGCGCAGCTCCTGCGAATCGCTCCTCGCGAGGGTCTCGCGAGCCTCTACCATTTTGCGGGCCAGGTCGGTACACGGAACCGTGGAAACTGAGCTGCTATCCATATCGACTCCCAAAAGCCGAGATCGGCAAAACCTATCTTTGACAAGTATTTTATCCCCTAAGGCAAAGGTCAAGTTCAGGCCGCATTAATATGAAAATTGTAAGAGTCACCGACCTAAGAAGAAAGTCCACGATTTTTTTGGAAGCTGGAGTTTTTGGAGCTTCGATGTGCGACGCAGGAGATTATCTTTCCCGATTGCTACTATTTTGAAACCCGATTGAAAAAGTTTTGGATGCAGATTAAAAAAGTTTTTGGATTCGGCTTATTACAACATATTTTCAATCTGAGATTTTTTCCCCCGCCATTCCCGCCTCGAGCGGGGTTTTCCCCTCTTTCGGGCACCTTCGTGTATGATATTTCCGTAAAATCGCACTCCTATCTCTGAAAAAACCGCGACGGCATGCTACCTTGACTCCATGGCCGAATAAGGTAGAATGATCAAGAAAATGGGAGGATTCCCGTGACGCACAATAAAGATGAGCCGACAGGGAAATCTCGAGGCATTATGAATCCCGTCAAATCCATTCTCGGATCGAAGTTCAGCGGCACGCGGGTCGTGCCGATCGTGACCAAGATCGTCACGCTTTTCTCCGTCTTCCTCCTGGTCTCGAACTTCGGCTCCAATTACGTCAACCTGGAAATGAACAGGGGCGAGCTCATCGGCCTGACCAATCGCCTTCTCGTCAAGGACCTGGCCGAGCTGTACAGTTTCGCCGCGACGCAGTACGAGATCTACAGCTTCAACGGGAATCTCGCCGACACCATCGGCGCGATCGAGAAGAGCGCCTCGAAGAACATCATGATGGACCATTCCACCGCCTTCGGCGTGAAGAAGGACGGGAGCCTCTTCTTCTGGGCGTCCAAGCAGCCTCGGCCCGCCTCCTTCCCGGGCGAATACCTCGTCGCGAAACTCGCGGCGGATCCCAAAGGGGAGGGAAAGCTCAATTTCAACCTGGCGGGAGCCGCGTATTTCGGCGTCTTCAAGTACGACGAGAAATGGCAGATCTTCATCGTGCGGGCCGAGGAGACCCGCGAATTCCAAAAGGACACGGACGCGATCTTCCAGCGCATCGCCGGCATCATTCTCGCCATGACGGCCGTCATCATCGTGGTCGGCGCCCTACTCGTCAACAGGATACTGCGCTTCGTCGGCCGCATCACGCAAAGCATCATGAGGATGCAGACCGACCAGAAGATGGCCCTCATAGACCTCTCGGGGGCGCCCAACGACGATATCTCCTACCTGGGCGCCTCGCTCAACTCGCTTTCCTCCACGATCGACAACCTGATGTCGATATTCCGCCGCTTCGTCACTCAGGATATCGCCCAACGCGCCTTCCGGGAACGGGAGATCCGGCTCGAGGGCACGACGCAGAACCTTACCATCCTGTTCTCCGACATAAAGGGCTTTACCTATATGACGGAGACCCTCGGCACCGAGATCATCGACGTCCTCAATCTGCATTATCAGCGGGCCATCGGCCGCATACACGAGGAGGAAGGCATCGTCGGCTCGATCATCGGAGACGCGCTCCTCGCGGTATTCGGCACCCTGAGCGACGCCCGCGGGAAATCGCAGGCCTCTCTGCGCGCCGCCTTCAATATCCAGGAAGTCGCGGCCGGCCTGCGCAAGGACATGCACGCCCTGCGCGAGGAGATAATAAAGCGGCGCGGCGCCCTGACCCAGACCGAGGAGGCCGTCTACAAGGCGGTGCTCCTCGAAGTGGGGGTCGGCATCGACGGCGGCGACGTCTTCTACGGCAACATCGGATCCTACGAGCGGATGACCACTACGGTCATCGGCGACAACGTCAACTCGGCGAGCAGGCTGGAGGGACTCACCCGAATCTACAAAGTCCCCGTCGTCTGCTCGGAGTTCATCAAGGACGAGGTCATGGCCAGTACCTCCGATTATCGCTTCCTCGAGCTGGACCTGGTCCAGGTCAAAGGCAAGACCAAGGGCAAGAGGATATTCTGGCCGATCAGGAGGGCCGACGTGGACGAGAGCCTCGCCGCCGAGATGGATGCCTTCTCGGCCGGCCTCGGCCTCTATTATTCGGGCTCTTGGGACGAGGCTGGCGCCGCCTGGCAGAAAGTGACGCTTCCCTTGGTCGAAGTATTCAAAGATCGCATCGCGGGCCGAGAGGCTCCCGCGGATTGGAACGGCATATGGACAATGACAACGAAATAAAGCAGCTCATCAGACGGGAATCCGATTCCTTCCTGAAGAATGCCCTCATTCAATCGAAGGGCAAAGAGGCCTCATACAACCTAGATACGGAATTCGAGAAGACTCGCCACAACAAATCCTTCGTCGTCGTCGGCGTGACGGCGCTGACGATCCTCATCCTCGGCGTCGCCGCCGTCGCCGTCACGAGGGTAATAGAGAGGAACATAGCCAAGGCCCCCGTCAACGTCACGGCCTTCGAGGATCTCAACCTCAAGGACATCCTCGACTCCTCAAAAAGGAACGAATCCGACTTGGCGAGGGCCAAGCTCGAGCTTTCCCAGCTGGACTCCGACCTCAAATCGGGGCTCGACGCGGCCGATCGCGACTACCAATCCTCCGTCGAGTCCATCCGCACCCGGGCCCTCGGCAATGCGGAAGAAAGTCGGCAAATCGCAGAGGCCGCAGCCGCCAGGGACGCGGCGCAGAGAAAGCTCAAGTCGGATTACGCCTCTGCCGCCGCCAAGAAGCGCGGAGAGATGGCGACGATACAGAAGCGAATCGACCAATACGACAGCCGATCCCTCGCCCAGGCGAAGGCGGCTCAATCCACCCTCGCCAACGAGCAGACGGCCTTCGACATCGAGAAAAAGCAACAGGCCGATCTCTACGAGTCGAGGATGGCCGACCTCGAGGCTGCGAGGAAACGCGACGTCGCCGCGCTCACCCGCCAAAAGGACGATCTCGCGGCTTCGCTCACCGCCCGCTACAATCCGAAATTCTCGGACTCTCGCGCGTCGTCCCTGCTCTCGGGCTGGAGCGTGCCGGCCCAGTCGCCCCTGGCGCCCTTCCACCCCTACCTGGGGCCGGCGGGCATATTCGATTCGGCCGCGGAGGCCAGGCTCGACGCCTCGTTCGGGAACCTGGAGTACCTCTCGTCGAAGCTGCAGGCCGTGCCCTACATCAATTCCGTGCCATCCGCCCTGTCCCGCATCGAGGGCGAGGCGCGAGTGTCGATCGCGGCCTACAGGACGGCGCTCCAGACAGCGGGCTCGGGATTGCGGACCAGGGACGACACTATCGCCGCGCTCACGGCCCGGGCCGAGTCGGCGGAGGCCAGCCTCGAGCAGTACCGCCTGGCGGTGGCGGCCTATGCGCGGGAGAACCACGAGAGCGGCTACGTGATAGATGCGCGCGACGGCGCGCGGCTCCTCATATACCTCGATCCGGGCGTTTCGGTCCAGGACGGCAGCCTCGGTTACGTGGTCCGCGGCGACACGTCGGTCGCTACGGTCACCTTCAGCCTCAGTGGCGCCAGCGTCTATGCGAAGGTCGCCAAGGTCGAGGAGGGAGAGAGTCCCCAGGCTTTCGACTCGATTCTCATCGCGGCGTCGCGGGAAGCCGCGCAATGAAGGGAGTAACTACGATGAAGAGAGCAGTTTTCGCCTTCGCCCTGACGCTCTCGGCTCTTTCGGTGGCCGCATTCGACTTCGCGGGCACGGGTTTCACGCAGGAAAGCGAGGGCTCCGGGGGCTCCGCTATCGTCCTCACCGACGAGTCCGGAGGCAAGGTCGTATTCGAGGCCGAGGCCGAGCCGACCGCCGAGAGGATAGCCGGACTGCGCGCCATAGTCGCGGAGCTTCGATCCTGGAAGAACCTGGCTATATCCGAGCTGCGGGCCGCCAACTCCGCCGAGCACCTGCGAATCACGCTCGTCCCGAGCTCCTTTTCGGTGGATGGCGTGGACCTCGAGGCAGCGGTACCCGAGGGCATCCAGCTCTTCTACGATAAGGCGACCGACTACGACTTCAAGGTCAAGTCGGGGCGCTATGTCCTCCGCCTCCAGAGCGTCTATACGAGCGAGGATGCGCTGGACGCCGCGGTCCTCGCCGCCTATAAGGACCCCTCGTCCTTCATCGCAGCCCGCGACCCTTTGTACGTCCAGAAGCACCTCGACGAGGCCGCCGCGCGGCTGGATGCCATAGAAGTGATTACGGGAGCCGGCGCCAAGACGAGCGGTCCCCAGGAAGGCGTCGCCGCAATGAGGGATGATATCGCCGCACTAAAGGCGGAGGAGACCGCGCGCGACGCGCAGTGGCTCCTCGCCCGAGGGGCGCTCCTGGCCGCTCTCAATGGATCGAAGCCGATCAACGCCGATGCGGCGGCCAAGCTCGACGAGCTCAAGAAGGCCAATCCCCAGCTCACGAAGGCTGACGCGGCGAAGGCGCTCAAGGCAGCGGGCGTCACGCTCAAGAGCGCGGAGATTTCCGCCATCTATCTCGTCGACTTCGGCGAGCCCTGAGCTTGTTCGCCTGGCAAAGCCGGAAGTCCTCGTGAGGACCGTGATGCCCGGTCTATGCGCTCTGCCGGGCTAGACTGCGTTCCTTCCTCCGCCTCACATAGCTTCGAAGAAGAGAGTCTCGCCATGGACTGCCGAGATGATTGCGTCGCGACTCGATCCGGAAAGGCTCAGCGATTCGCCGCAGCCCAGGACGAAATCCCGCCCACCGGCGGAGACCCACGCACAACCCGACAGAATGCGGAGCATTTCCACCGATTTCGGTATGCGGAGAAGCTCGCCGTACAGCAGAGCCATACGGAGAGCCCGTGTCTGCTCGCTTTCCCGCGCCGCGCAAGCGAAATCGCCGAAATCGAGACTCATGGAATCGCCCATAGAAGCTTCTCCTTTCGACGGGTCAATCTCGAGACTCGTCTTTCCCTCCAGGCTCCGCCCGGATCCAATGTTTGTAGGTCGAGAGCACGATGTTGGTCACCGAGCGCGAGCTGCGCGTAAGCCTGCGGATATTCTCCAAGAGACATTCATGGCAGAAGTCCGAGGATCTTTCTGTCTGCTTTGTCTATCATATGAATAATATTCTCAATATTAATCATATTGTCAATCATTATTTGGTAATTCTAGTTTATTGTAAAATATTGTTTGGACAATAGCCGGATCGCCCGCTCGAAACAGGGGAGCCTCAAGGGCAGGACTAGTCTGGCAGGTGTTCGGGCTTGTTGAGCACATATCTCCTCAGCGCCCTCAGTCTTCCATAATATCCGCTGCATCGGCACAGATTGCCGTTGAAGTAGGCCCGCACGCTCTCGTCGTCGAGGCTTTTCAACTCGCGCCTGATGGCCAGTGCGAGCATGATAAAGCCGGGAGAGCAGAAGCCGCACTGATCGGCGCCCTCGTCGACCAGGAAGTCGGCGATTTCCTTCGCTTCTTTCTGCAGGCCTTCGAGCGTGGTTATCTTCTTCCCGTCCATGCGCGCGCTCAGGGTAGTGCAGGAAAGCATGGGACGATCGTCGATCCATACGGTGCAAAGGCCGCAGGAGCCGCCGGAGCAGCCGGTCTTTACGCTGATATAGCCCTGCCTTTGCAATGTCTCGGACAGGAATTCATCGGGAGAAATTTCCCACGTTTTCCCTTCTCCGTTCACCGTGACGCCTATTACGATCATAGGATGGCATCCCCTAGGGCCTTGGCCACGAGCGAGACGCAAATTTTCCTCCGGTACCAAGCGCTCGCCTGCAGGTCGTCGCCGAAGTCCATCTCCTCGCTCGCGATCGTCCCGGCTTCCCGCGCGCCGTGCCCGGCCTTCCAGGCGGCCATCGCCCTTTTCGCGAGTCTCGCCCGCCCGGGGCGCGCGCCCACGGCGATCGCGATATCCTTCCCGCATCCTGCCGCCGCGATGCAGAGGAGAGGATGCTCGAGATAGGAATTCCTGAGCCCCTCGAGGATGCATCTCGCGGCTCGCAAGGGTAGTCTGACCTCGGTGATGATATCCCTGCCATGGGGCTGTTCCAGGAAATCCGCCAGCGGCGCGATTCCCTGCCGATAGAGCGCCACCTCGGCCCCTACCGCCAGCATTACAGTAAGCAGCTCGGAATAGGCGCTTCGCAAGGCCAGGGTGCCCCCGATCGTAATGTGGCTTCGGAGCTGGATGCCGCCGACATGCTCCACGGCTCGCGCCAGGGCCCCCGAGAATGCTTCTCGGCAACGCTCGTCCCGCTCGAGCGGACGCAGGGTTAGCATAGCGCCCAGCTTCAGGAAGCCCTCTTCCTCCCGGACGTAATCGAGGCCAAGGTCCGACAGATCGATCGCCGTGGCAATCGATCTGTCGGAGGTTTTGAGCATGGTGAGCCCGGCGACGATCTCGTTCCCCTCGTCCCGCATCAATAGCTCATAGGCACGGCCCAGACTGTCGGGACGAGCGTACTCTCGGATGGTCATGATTCTCCCGGCCTGAGCTCGAGAGCCCTCAGGATTTTTTCCGGCGTAATAGGGAGGCTGTAGATTCGGACCCCGACCGCATTGTAGACGGCATTCGCGATCGCCCCCGGAGGAGTGTGGACTACCACTTCTCCCAGCGACTTCGCGCCGAAGGGGCCGGAGGGTTCGTAGCTTTCCTCGAAGGCCGTCTCGAGCTCGGGCGGGATGTCCGAAGCGCAGGGGATCCTGTACTTAGATAGGCTGTTCGAGAGCATCTTTCCGGTCTCGCCGTAGTGCACATCCTCCTGGAGGGCGAAGCCGATGCCCATGACAATGCCCCCCTCGAGCTGGATTCTGGCGAGTTTCGGATTTACGACTGTGCCGCAGTCGGCCACCGCCGCGAATTTCAGGACCCGTACCTTCCCGGTAGCCGTGTTCACTTCCACCTCGGCGAAGCCGGCGACGTAGGGAGGCGGCGCCGTAGGGCCGCCGAAACGGGCGCTCGCGCAGAGCTGCGGAATTTCCTCGGCGCCGAAATAGGCGGGCGCGTATTTGTAGTAATTTACCTTGACCAGGAATTCCTTCAAGGAAAGGGATTTCGAGTCCTTTTCGGCGGTAAAGGTCTCGCCGTCGAATGCCACCTGGCCTTCCGTTTCCATGACGAGCCGGGCGGCTTCTATCAGCTGCTTCCTCAGCTTTTGGGCCGCCTTGACCACGGCGTTCCCCGAGGCATAGGTGGAGGAAGATGCGTACGCGCCTTTGTCGCAGGGCGTGGTCCCCGTATCCGCGGATACTATCTGCATACGCTCAATCGGAGTCTGCAGGACTTCTCCCGCGAGCTGGAGCAGGATAGTGTCGGCCCCGGTCCCCAGGTCGGAAGCCCCGGAGAACAGGGTGTAGCTTCCGTCGTAGTTCAGCCGCAGCTCGGCCTCGACCACGTCCATTCCGCCTATGCTCGAGCCGTGCATCGCGATACCGCACCCGACCCCGCGGACCTTCCCGTCGCCCATATCGCGACGGGGATACTTCTCCTTCCACCCGATCATGTCCGCCCCGCGTCGGATACAGCGCTCGAGGGCGCTGCTCGTTATGACCGCGTCGCCGGCCGCCGATCCGCCGGCGAGGAAGGGGTGCGACTGACCCACGCGGATGATGTTCCGCAGCCGGAACTCCACCGGGTCGAGCCCCACTTTCCGGGAGAGCGCATCCACGAGACTCTCGAGCGCGAAGTTGACCTGCGGAGCGCCGAATCCCCTGAAAGCGCCGGCCGGGACTTTGTTGGTATAGACCGCCACTCCGTCGTATTCCAGAGCCTCGACGCCGCCATAGATCGGCAGCGTGTTCTTGCAGGCCACCGCAAGGACATCGATGCAATGCTCGCCGTAGGCGCCGGTGTTGGACAGCACTTCCAGCCGTATCGCGCGGATGATGCCGTCGTCCCGCCTCGCGCCCATCTTTATCCCGACGCGCATCTGATGGCGCGTATTGGTGGCCTCGAAGCATTCCTGCCGGCTGAACACCAACATCGAGGGCTTTCCCGTTCGCAGCGTGACCAGCGCCACGAAGGATTCTATGAATACGCTATTCTTGCCCCCGAAGGCTCCCCCGACCTTCGGCTTCAGGACTCGCACCATGTACTGCGGGATCTCGAGAAGGCGCGAGACAATCCTCTGCACGTGGAAGGGGGATTGGCAGGAGCTGACGATCACGAGCCGGCCCCTCGCGTCGAGCGAGCAGCTCGCGCGATGGGTTTCCATCATCGCGTGCATCTGCGGCGGCGTGTAGAAAGTACCTTCGACCACTTGGTCGCATTCGGCCATGGCCTCGTCCACGTTCCCCCTTCTCCATGGGAAGGCCGCCGCGATATTCCTGGAGGAGTCGGAGTCGATGGGCAGGTTGGTGAATACTCCTTCGTCGTGGACGAGGTCCGGATTGTCGAGCGCCGTCTCGAAATCCAGGACCGGAGCAAGTATCCTGTACTTCACTTTTATGAGTCCAAGGGCCGCGGCCGCGGATTTCTCGTCCCTCGCGGCGACGACCGCCACCGGATCGCCCACGTAGAGAACCTTTTTCCCCAACAGCAGGCGATCGTAGGGGGAGCCCTCGGGATAGGCCTCCGCCGCTATGGTGTGCCTGACCTGAGGCAGGTCCCTGTAGGTGAGGACGCATTCGACGCCCTCGATCCCGAGCGCGGCCTCGGTCGATATCTCCAGGATCTCGGCATGAGCATGAGGGCTCCGAAGAAGCTTGACGCATAGACATTCCCGCGGCGCCAGGTCCAGCACGTACAGCGGCTTTCCGAGCATGGCGCCCATTCCGTCAATTTTGTCCGCTAATTCCCCGATCACGCTATCTTCTCCGAGCCGATACTCGGCGCCGACGGCATTCCGGAATGGAGCTCTGGAACTGGCCTAAATGCCCGCCATCGTGGTGGCCATAATGGCCTTCATGATATGCAGACGGTTCTCCGCTTCGTCGTACACGACCGAATGCGGTCCATCGACGACCTCGCTGGTGACTTCGATATCGCGATCGAAGGGCATGCAATGCATGTAGATCGAGCCGGGTTTGGTGAGATTCATCTTCCTCTGGTCCACCACCCAATCCATGCTGCCGTTTTTCCGGTATTTGTCGATCAGGGCGAGGCCTTCCTTCTCGTCGTCGGTGTGCATGATCGGTCCCCAACCCTTGGCGTAGACCACGTCGGCATCCTTGCATGCCTCTTCCAGGCTGTCGACGATCTCGAATTTGCTGCCAGCGATCTCGGCATTCTTCTTCGCTTGGGCCATGATCTCCGGCTTCAGCTTGAACTCCGGCGGAATGGCGAGAGCGACATCAAGCCCGAAACGAGGCATGCAGAGCACCAGCGATTGAGCCATCGAGAGGGGCCGGATGTAGTTGGGGGCGGAGGTCCATGAAACGACCATCTTCCTGTTCTTGAGCCGGTTTTGGAACTTTTCCTTGATGGTCATCAGATCGGCGAGAACCTGGGTGGGATGGTAATCCTCGCACTGCATATTGACGACCGGGATGCTGGAATGAGCCGCCATCTCCCGCATGTACTTATGGCCGGCGCCGTAGGTCTTGCGGATTCCGATACCCTCGCCGTAGCGCGAAAGCACCTTGATGGTGTCCTTGGCGGTCTCGCCATGCTCGATCTGCGAGCCCTTTTCGGTCAGGAAATGCGCGTGCCCGCCCAATTGGTGGATGCCGGCCTCGAAGGCGTTGCGCGTCCTCGTGGACTCTTCGAAAAAAAGCATGAAGAAGGTCTTGGCCCGAAGTATTTCATCGTGTCGTATGCCGAGATTCCGCTCTTCCTTGAGCCTGAACGCCACCGATAGGAGTCGTTCGATCTCTTCGACGGTCCATTCCTGAGTGGTCAGGAGATGCTTTCCTTTTAATGCGCTGTACATGGCGATAAACCTCCTTGGTTCCTTTGTCCCGAGCGTCGCTATCCCGTTTCGCAGGGCTAGGCCGCCATTAGTCCCTAGGATAGCGGCTCAGATACTCTCCGCCGCAGTTTGGACCTTCGTCAAAGCTCTAGTAGGGCATACCGAAGCGCACAAGCCGCAATACCTGCACTTCTCCCGGTCAAGGCCGAGGGCCTTGCCCTCCAAGGACCGGGCTTCGTAGGGGCAACAGCGGACGCAGGCTCTGCAAGCGGTGCACAGATCGGGGTCGAAGGCAAAGGCAAACTTCGAACGCTCTTCCGCTTTCTCGAGGAAGCGTAGCGAGTATCGGGATACCGAAGCTACCGTGCTATATGACAGACTATCCATTAACGCTTCGAGGTCTCGATTGAGCTTCGCGATGTGATCGATTCCCTTCAATATCGGGGCGCTGCAGATCCCTACGGCCGTGGCCCCCGCCATTAGCATCTCGAGCGCATCCTCCGCGGTCATGACGCCGCCCAAGCCGATTATCGGCTTGTCGCTTAGACCGGCGATTTCCGCCACATAGCGCAGGGTAAGGGGCTTGATCGCGCCGCCCGAGAGCCAAGCGAGACCTTTGGCGCCCCCGGAAATGGGCCGCCCCGTCCGGATGTCGATCCTTAGCACGGGGCCCAAGGAATCCATCGCCGTGATGCCATCCGCCCCGGCATCCAGGGCAGCCCGCGCGCTGGCTACCGGATCCTTCCAATTGGGACTCAGCTTGGCGAGAATCGGCTTGCCGCTAAGCTTCTTCGCAAGGAGTACCATCGGCGCCAAATCGGCTTCATCATAGGATACCAATTCGATGATATCGGCTCCCGCCGCATCGACTTTGGCAATCCATCGCCCCGCTTCGCCCAAAGTGTGTCCTATGCTGCCTATTACGGCGACTCCCGCCTCTTTGGCCTTCGGGATTTCTTGGTCCACCCATGCATCGCCCGAGATATCGCTCCATTTCTCGGCGTTTATCATGCTATCGCGGCCGGTGATGGCGATATGGGGAAATGGGTTTTCGGCGGGAATATCCCGAATGGTCTTGGTCGTCACGGCTCCGGCGCCGGCGAGGTGCGCCCGAATCATGCTGGAACCGTTATGGCCGAGGGGACCTGAGCCAAGGACTAAAGGACTTCTCAGTGTTATACCGAAAAGCCTCGTTTCGAGTCTCTGTGCCGGATTGGTCACAGCGGCTGCACCTTTGCATCATGTACATACATGTTCCCGCACACACTAACATGCCCCCCTTAGCTTGTCAATATTTCCCTCCCGAGATGAATCTTGACTGAGCTCTGGCTGCGCCCTACACTCATAATGCATATATGGAAAACAAGGATTCAGGCGGCGTCGGAGGGGCGCTCTATATACGCAACGCTTTGCTCGCGACTCCTTCCGGCACGACCGAGGCCGATATCGTCGCGAAGGACGGCGTGATCGTATCTATCGGGGAATGTCGGGGTCGACCGGAGCGCAGGGATGCGGAAAACGTCCTCGATGCGGGAGGGCGTCTTCTCCTTCCCGGCGGAATCGACCCCCACGTCCATATGGCCATGCGCGCCGGAGCCACGATGACCAGCGACGATTTCTCGTCGGGCAGTCTCGCCGCCCTGCGCGGGGGGACGATCGCTCTCGTCGATTTCGTCGAACCCGATCCGGGAGAGGGCCTTGTCCTCGCCCTCGAGAAGCGCAGGGCCGAGTCGGAGACCTCCAAGGTTCCGGTCAAGCTTCATGTCACGATTTCCGAATGGCGCGGCGAGACCCCCGACGAAATGCGGCGCTGCGTCGACAGGGGCGTAAAAAGCTTCAAGATATACCTCGCCTACCTCGACACGATCGGCATAGATGATCGGACCGCATACAAGGTATTGGAGGCCGCTCGAGAGCTCGAGGCGAAGGTCTTGGTCCACGCGGAAGACGGGACCGACATCCTGACCCGGCAGGCCGAGCTCAGGATCCAGGGCAAATCGTCGGCGCGCTTTCACGCTCTGAGCCGCCCTCCCGAGGCCGAAGCGAAGGCAGTCGCGAAGCTGATCGGCTTCGTCGACGAGCTGGGGGGGCCGGATGTCGTCGTCGCCCACGTGAGTTCCGAACTCGCGATGCGCGAGATCAAGCGTGCGAAGGAGCGAGGTTTGCGAGTCTTCGCGGAAACCTGTCCGCATTACCTGGCCTTCACCGAGGACGAGTACGACGCGGCGATGAACAGGGGCGCTCTCTATGCGATGAGCCCGCCCTTGCGCAGGCGTTCCGACGTCGAATTCCTGTGGTCCTGCGTCGCCGACGGCTCCATCGATTTCGTCTCCACCGACCATTGCCCCTTCGATTCGCGGTACAAGCTGGAGAGCGCCGCCGACTTCACGCGGATACCCAACGGAGTCGGAGGCGTCGCCGAACGCGTGGCGTTCATGCTGACCGAAGGCCATATCCGCCGGAAGATCCCGGTCGGGCGGATCGCGGACCTGGTGGCGCGAAAGGCGGCCGACTGCTACGGCTTCTCCCCGGACAGGGGTTCTATCGGACTCGGGACCCGCGCGGACTTTTCAGTGTGGGACCTGGACTCGAGCTACGGGTACAAAGCCGGGATGGGAGGATCGAAGTGCGACTATTCGATCTACGAGGGCATGGAATTCCGCGCCTCGCCCGCCGCGGTGGTCGTGAACGGCAGGATAGTCGCCGAGGACTGGAAGTATCTCTCCTTATGACCCGGCGATTTTTCGATCATCGCTGACGATCATAAAGGCTCGCCGTGCCGCGCTCATCGAAGAAGCGAGGGGGATAGGGCGCGGCATACATCGCGCAGGAAGGCCGCGGCGGGACCGCCGTCCACGACGCGATGGTCGAAAGCGAGACTCAATGGCAGAATCTCTCTAGGGAACAACCCGCCCTCCCGATAGACAGGTCGCACTTCGGAGGCTCCGACGCCGAGCAACACGCTCTCCGGAAGGTTGAGCAGGGGTTGCATGTAGGTTACGCCGTACATACCCAAATTGCTCACCGTCATTGTATGCCCGGACATATCGTCCGGGCTCAGGGCACCCAGCCTTGCCCTTTCGGTCAGCTCCGTGAGCTCGAGAGCGACTTGGCTGACGCTCTTTTGATCGACATCCCGCAGGACGGGGACGAGTAGTCCCGAAGGAGCGTCAACCGCGATGGCAATATCGATTTTCTGAATGACTTGAAGCTTCCCGTCCTCCGCGATACGGCTCCTGCAGACCGGATGATCCCGCAGGACCGTGGAAAGCGCCTTGAGGATCAGCGCGGTCAGGCTCAGGCGGAGTCCTTTGTCGGCCCATTCCCGCTTGGTCACGCGATAGTCGCTCATCAACTCCGTCACGTCGGCGTCCATCCAGATGGCCGCCTGCGCGGTCTGCTGGAGACTCTCCATCATCCTTTGGGCGATGACGCGCCGCGCGCCGCTCGGAGACCCGGTCGGAACGGCCGGCGCGACGGACGCAAGACGGGACCCCGATCCCGCGGCCGAGGCGGCTCGGAGGTCCTCGCGCGTGATCATCCCGTGGCGGCCCGTACCGGCGATCCCCCGCCATTCGACTCCCAGCTCCTTTGCCAACTGCTCGGCCTTGGGGCTGATGCTTCGCCTGCCCGGCGTCGCGGTGGGCGACTGCGCAGCCGGGGCTCGGGCCGGGGCCCCTTTTGCGGCGGCCTGCCCGATCCGCGAGACCCCGGGTTCGGCCCTTTGTCCGGAGGGCCCGGCGACCAAGTTCGAGATATCCTCGTCCGCGGCCGCGATGATGCCGATCGGGCTGCCGCAAGGGGCGGCGACACCGGCGGGCAGGAGGATCTTCCGCAGCACGCCCGCGACCGGGGAAAGAATATCGTTCGTCAGCTTCTCGATCTCGATGGAGCAGACAAGGTCTCCGGCGGCGACCGCATCGCCTTCGGCCAGGGACCAACTCCCGACCATGCCGTCTTCCATCGTCGCCCCGTATCGAGGCATTTCAAGCAGGGTGGCCATGGTTCTTCCTCAAAATTTCAGGGTCGCGCGGCATGCCGCCAGCGCCTGATCGATCGTGGGGTTCACGTAATCTTCCAGTCCGGGCGAGAAAGCGACCGGTACATCCAGGCTCGTGACGCGACGTATAGGCGCGGCCAGATACTCGAAGACATCTTCGGCGACCATGGCGCCGATCTCCGCCCCGGCGCCCATGAACTTCGGCCCTTCCTGCAGGATTACGAGCCTGCCGGTCTTCGCGACCGAGTCGCGAATCGTCTCCTTGTCGAGGGGGAAGAGCGTACGCGGGTTGATGATCTCGACTTCGATGCCCTCTTTCTCCAGCTCCTGGGCCGCCTTCCTGGCCATGCCCATCATCGCCATCGTCGCCACGACGGTCAGATGCTCTCCTTCCCGCTCGACATGGCACTTATAGAGCGGCAATTCGTAGGGCTCCTCAGGCACTTCCCCCTTCATGTTGTAGAGCATTTTATGCTCCAGGAAGAGGACGGGGTTGTCGTTCCCGATCGAGGACATGAGCAGGCCCTTGGCCTCGTAGGGGCTGGAGGGCGCCACGATGACGAGTCCGGGAACGTTCATGAACCATGGCTCGACGCATTGCGAGTGGTGATAGGCGCAGCGGATCCCGCTGCCAGTCACCGCCCGGACCACCATCTGGGCCCCAGCCTGGCCATTGTACATGAACCGCAGCTTAGCCGCGTTGTTCACCAGCTGGTCGAAGCATACCGCCGAAAAATCGGCGAACATCAGCTCCGCCACAGGTCGGAGCCCGCATGCGCCCGCCATGGTCGACAGTCCGAGAATCGCCGATTCCGAGAGCGCGGTATCGAAGGCCCGCTCCGGCCAGCGGTGCCAGACTCCCTGGGTGACGCCGAAGTCGCCCCCCATCTTGGCCACATCCTCGCCGATGATGAAAACCGACGGGTCGCGGTCCATCGCCTGATGAATCGCCTCGTTGAGCGCCTTGGTGAAGGTGAGTGTGCGCGCTGCCATTATTTCCAATCCTCCGCTTCCAGATCGGCATAGACATGCTCGATGGCTGCCTTCGGGTCCGGCCAGGGGCTTTCGAGCGAGAAGCGCACGCATGCGGCGATTTCCTCGTCCGCCGACGCTTCCAGGGCCCCAATCTCCGATCCCGCGACCCCGCGCTCCTCGATGAGCGTCTTCTTGCATCGGGCGATAGGGCAGCGGGCCTTCCACGATGCCACTTCCTCGTCGGGACGATAGGCGGCCGGATCGCCCGAGAAGTGGCCTTGCCAGCGATAGGTCATCAGTTCCAGCAGCGTCGGGCCTGCCCCTCCGCGGGCGCGCTGCGCCGCGCGCTGGACGGCTTCGTATACTGCCTCGACGTCGTTGCCGTCCACGACCTCGCCGGGAACCTCGTAGCCTTCGGCCCAGGTGGCCAGCTGCTTCTGCGGGTGCGATTCGGTGTAGTGGGTGCTGATGGCGTACTGATTGTTGATCAGGCAGTAGATCAGGGGAAGCTTCCAGGTGGCGGCCATATTCATGCTCTCGTGGCAGGTGCCCTCGCCCAGCGTGCCGTCTCCCATGAAGACGATGGTCAGGTCCTCGGTCTTGGTATACTTCGCCGCGAAGGCCGTCCCCAGCGCGGAAACGACGGTCGAGCCCTGTATGCCGTTGAAGCCCATATTGCGGAACTTCAGGTCGTTCACGTGCATGGACCCGCCGCGTCCGCCATTGATGCCGGTGGCCTTGCCGAAGATTTCGGCCATGACCAGCTTTCGATCAGTACCGCACAGGCATATCGCGCCGTGGCCGCGGTGATCGGGGAATTTGTAATCCGTACCGCGGAGGGCGCGCACGGCACCGGCCTGCGCGGCCTCCTGGCCAATGGAGAGATGGATGAATCCGGGAATCGTCCCGTTCTTGCTGTAGGTCTCCACCGCTTCCTCGAAGCGGCGGATCGCGTACATATCGAAATAAAGACTCTTCAGTAGACTCGTTTCCAAAGACATGCTCCCTCCTTCTCGAGTTCCTCAGTTCCCTCGCCCGGCGACGAGCCTGACGAGGACGTCGCGCAGGACTTCGCCCGCCGTAGGGTGGGGAAAGATCGTTTCCGCCGCCTCTTCGACCGTCAAGCCGAGCCGGACGGCCATCGATGCTCCCCATATCATCTCGGAGCAGCCGGCGCCGAGCATGTGCACGCCCAGGATTCGGCCCTGCTCCGCGTCTGCGACGACCTTGATCATTCCCGGCTGCTTCCCCTGCTCGGCGAAAAATCGCGCGCTCGTTCGCAAGGGCAGCTGAACGGCCCTGACCTGGCGCCCCTCGGCGATCGCGGCCGCTTCGGTGAGCCCGCAGCCGGCGGCTTCCGGCCAGGTGTACAGGGCCCAGGGAATGGCGTCGTACCGCATGGCCGCGGTCCGGTCGCCGCAGAGGACCTTGACGGCCACTTCCGCCATGCGGGAGGCCGAATGGGCGAAGAGGCTGGTGCCTACCACGTCGCCGACGGCGTAGACCCGAGGCGCGCTGGTCTCCATGCGCTCGTTGACCAGGATGAATCCCCGCGCTGTCTTCACTCCCGCGCCCTCGAGTCCCAGATCCTCGATGTTCGCCCGCCGCCCCGTCGCGACCAGGATAGTGTCCGCCGCGATGCGCCGGACGGCCCCGGCCCCGTCCCGGTTCGGGGCGACGACGAGGGCGCTCGCCGTCTCGCCTTCGCGCTCGACCGACAGGACCCTGGTGTCGAGGTGAAAATCGATCGGCTGCAGTGAGCGCATCAGTCCCTTAGCCTGCTCCGGCTCCATGAAAGGCAGGACATCCGGCAGCATTTCCACGATATCGACTTTTGAGCCGAGCTGCGAATACATGGCGCCGAGCTCGAGGCCGACGACGCCGGCGCCGATGACCGCGAGGCGCTCAGGCAAAGCCTTCCGATCGAGCAACTCGGTGCTGTTGACCGCGGCCATAGAGTCGCCCAGTCCGGGGATGGGAGGAATGGACGGACGGGAACCCGCGGCTATGACTATCGCGCGGGCCGAGAAGACCTCGCCGCCGGCCTCTACGGCGGATCTGCCGGCCAAGCGGGCTCGCGCCTGAAGCACATCGACCTTCGCGGTCTTCAGGATCGATTCGACGCTCTTCCGGAAGGTCGAGACCACCTCGTCCTTCCATTCCAAGGCTTCTTCCCAGGCGAGCTCCGGTCGGGCGGCAGCGATACCCTTGACGTCGCCCTTTAGGATCTGGGAGTAGAGCCTGCTCGTGTGGAGAAGGGTCTTGGTCGGGATGCAGCCCGCGTTGAGGCAGACGCCGCCCAATCGGCCCTCCTCGACGAGGAGGACAGATTTCCCCCGCTTGCCCGCTTCCGCGGCCGCGACATAGCCGCCGGGGCCCCCTCCGACTACGACGAGATCGTAGTCCCTCATAGCGCCGCCCCGCCGTTCATGTTCGCCTTCCCCGAGATGCGGCCGCGGCCTTCCCCGCCGCCCATAGTCGCGCGGCCTCCCGTCGCGACTCGGCGCGCGCGGCGCCGAGCTCTCCCGCGAGGAGCTTCCCGGATTCCTTCAGGAAGGCTCCCGCTACGAGGACGTCTTTGACATCCGCCCCGCGCCGAAAGAGCAGTAGTTGGTCCAGCAGGTTCCTCGAGTCGGCGGGCGTGGGTAGGCTGGAAATGTCTATCGTGATCAAGTCAGCGGGGGCGCCGCGCGCCAGGCGGCCGAGTCCGCCCCCGGGATGCAGCGCATCGGCGCCGGCTTCGGTCGCCATCCTCCAGACCGTACGCGCGTCCATGAGGGTAGGATCCTCGCGATGGCCTTTGTGTATAAGGAAGGCTCCGCGCATGACCTCGAAAAAGTCGTTGATATACCCGTCCGTACCCAAACCGCAGACGATTCCCGCCGACAGGAGCTCAGGCACCGGGGAGACGCCGCCGCCGACTTCGCAGTTGCTCAGGGGAACGTGGACGAGACGGACCCCCCGGCTTCCCAGAATCTCGATCTCGCGCTCCGAAAGCTGGACGCCCTGCGCCGCGAGGACGTTCCCGCCCAGGATCCCGATCCGGTCGTACCATTCGGCGCTCCGCATCCCATGGGTCTTGACGCACCAATCCGGTTCGTAGCGGCTTTCGTTCAAGTGGAACTGCAGGCCGACGCCCAGCTCCTCGGCGCGTCCGAGCGCGTGGCGCATGAAGCTCTCCGAGCAGGTGAAGGCGGTGTGCGTGCACATCATGCCTTCGATCCGCCCGTGTCCGGCGTAGGCCCGGATGAGGGACGCGTTCTCCTCCAATCCAAGCCGGCCCGTCTCGGGCGAAATCCTCTCGCAGGCTTCGGCGCTGACGATCGCCCGCAGCCCGAGCTCGTCCAGCACGGCCGCTTCCGCCGAAAGGCCCCAGGGCATGGCGCAAGGGGCTTCGAGCACGTCGCACAAGGAAGTTACGCCGGCATCTATCAGCTCGAGGGCCGAGGCCCGCGCGGCCGCCGCGATCATCCCGGGATCCAGGAAGTTTTCCACTAGGGGCCACCAGTAGTCCTCCAGGAAGCCCTTGAACGATTCCACCGGTACGGGCGGGACGATGCCATGGGCTAAGACTCCGTACAGGTGCATGTGGGCGTTCACGAAGCCGGGAGACAGAGCGCAATCGGGCCGTTCCAGAAGATCCGCTCCCGGATAGGCCGCCCTGCATTCATTCAAAGGGGCGAATAGGAGGATCCTGCCGCCATCGTAGACGACGCCATAGCCTTCCTTTATCTCCGCTCCGGGGCCGATACAATACCGGGCCCCAAGTATCCGCGTCATGGCCCGGGCCTTAGGACGAAAGCAGGGGGATCATCGCGTACACTCCGGCGGCTACCGTGAGCTCGTCTATCGAGAGCGTCTCTTCGGTCGAATGACAGAGACTCTCGTCTCCGGGACCGAAGCCGACGCTCGGGATGCCTGTCACGCCGCAGAGATAGGTCGCATTGGTGCAAAAGTCCCACTTTCCTATTCTGGCCGGCTTGCCGGCGATTGCCTCGTAGGCCTTCGCGGCGGCCTGGATCGCGGGATGATCCTCTTCGAGCACCCAACTGGGGAAATAATCGGTCTGGATTATTCCGTAACCGGTATAAGTCGTGATCTCTTCGGTATCGATGGCGGCGGCGGCATCGCTCAGGGCCAAGAGAGGCTTCAATTCGTCGAGGATCTCCTGTTGGCTTTCCCCGAGGGAAATTCGCCGATCGGCGATGATCGTGACTTTCCCGGGTATCGTATTCAGACTGGGGGTATCGCAGATGACCTTCGTGACCTCGATGGAGCCTTTGCCCAGGAAGGGATGTTCCGCGAAATCGTCTTTCCGATCGATTCCGGCTATCAGAGGCAGGGCCTTTATGAGGGCGTTCTCTCCCTTCCACGCGGCCGAGGCGTGGGCGGCCTTGCCTTTGACGACCATCTTGACGAGGGCTCGGCCTTTGTGGCCCCGCACGATCATCATCTCGCTGGCTTCGCCTACCATGATGAGCTTAGGCTTGATATCGGCGTTGCGTTCCATCATCGCGCGGACGCAGCTGCCCTCCACATCCTCCTCGGATATGGAGCCGGACACCCATAAAGTGCAGGCTTCCCCGTAGCCCAGCTCTTTGATTGCCCTTCCCGCGAACACCATGGCGGAGAGGCAGCCCTTGTCGTCGATGACGCCGCGGCCCCGTATGAACCCTCCTTCGATCCTACCCTCCAGGGGGTCGAAGCCCCAGTCGGCGGGATCTCCAGGCTCGACGGTATCGATATGCGCGTCGGCGAGAACGACCATAGGTCCCGATCCGATGCGGCCCAGGCAATTTCCGGCCGGATCGATACGCACTTCGTCGTAGCCGTAGCTGCGCATCCTCTCCGCCAGCCACGCGACGGCCTTCCCCTCATGATAGGTGCGGCTGTCTATTCGGACCAAACCTTGAACGAAGCCCACCAGCTCGTCTCGATGGGCCCGCATCCAGGCATTTATCGCGACTGCCATATCCTCTACGCGCCGACTCATAAGCTTGCCTCCACCGAATTCCCTAGCTGCCCGGCGAGTTTCTCGCTTGCCATCCGTACCGCCGCGATTATCTGCAGGTATCCGGTACAGCGGCACAGATTCCCGCTCAGGGCATCCTTGATCTGTTCGTCCGTGGGCTTCGGATACTCAGAAAGAAGCGCATAGGTGCTCATGATCATGCCGGGCGTGCAGAAGCCGCACTGGACGGCTCCTGCGTCGATATAGGATTGCTGGATGGGATGGAGGGCTCCATCCGGGCCTTCCAGTCCCTCGATAGTGACGATCCGGGTCCCCTCGGCGGAACCGGCAGCGACCATGCAAGCGTTGACCGGCTTACCCTCCATGAGAACCGTGCATGCGCCGCATTCCCCGATACCGCAGCCTTCCTTCGTGCCCATCAGGCCTAGACCTTCGCGAAGGAGGTCGAGGAGGCGTTCGTCCGCCCTGCTTTCCACCTTATAGTCTTGACCATTGACGTTCAAGGTGACGAGCATCGTCGTTCCGGCTTCATTGGGCATTGTGATTCTCCACGCCAAGGACCGCCGCAAGCTCACGCGCGATGATATTCCTCACAACTGGTTCCTTGTATTCGGAACTCCAGCGCCTGCCGGCCTTCTCCGTCATATATTCCACGCAGGCGTCGGCAGCCGCCGAGATCAGGCCGCGCGAAGGCTTTTCCCCGCGCAATAGCTTCTCGGCCGCGGCGAAGCGCCCAGGAGTCGGCAGGGTCGAGCCGATGGATATTCGTACATCCTCTACCGCTCCGGATGCCGACAGGAGGGCGAGGGTCGCGAAATTGAGGCGCGCCTTCGCCACGGCGGCGCGGCGAATCAATTTGTAATAGGAGCCGCTCCACGAGCCGACCAGCGCGGGGTATCGGATCGCCATCAGGAGCTCATCCGCCCTGATGGCGGTCTTCTTGGGTTCCGGGAAGAAATCCTCCATTCCCAAGGTCCGCGTGGCCCCGCTCGTATTCATCAGCACAAGGTCAGCATCCAAGGCCAGCAGGGCCGGGATGGTGTCGGCGCATTGCGCCGCGGTGAGGATATTCCCCCCGATGGTCCCCCGGTTCCTCACCTGAGGCGAACCCACCGAACTCGATGCTTTGCCGAGTATCAGCGAGCTTTCCTCCACGAGCCGGTCCGCGGAGATGGTCGCGTGCGTCACGCCGCTTCCTATTTCCACGCTCCGCCCGGCATCGTCCCCGCGGATGAAGGACAGTTCCGGCACGCGGCTTACATCGATGAGGCAGGTTTTGTTCTTTTCCAGATTTCCGTTGCGAAGCGCGACCATGACGTCCGTGCCGCCGGCGCTTACCTGAGCTTCCTCGCCCCAGCGGGCGAGCAATTCCAGGGCTTCTCGCAAACTTCGCGCCAAGAAGAAACAGCTGACTGCCATGGCCTACCTCGTCAGCGTTTTGCCCAGGAGAACGCGCTCCAGGTTGAATGGCAGATCACGCAGTCGCAGGCCGGTCGCGTGGAAAAGAGCGTTGCCGATAGACGGGGCCGAGAGCTCGACGCCGATCTCCCCGATGCCCTTCGCTCCGTAGGGACCTTCGGGGTTCTTCGAATCATAGAACTTTATGTCGATCTCCGGTACATCCACTATAGTGGGGATCAGGTAATCGTCGAAGTTCAAGGTGCGCAGGTATCCCTCATTCTCTTCCAGCTCCTCGAATATGGCGTAGCCCATGCCTTGCATGAGGCCGCCGGCAAATTGCCCGTACGCCAGCTGCGGATTGATGGCCTGTCCCAATTCGTAGGCGACCGTCATCTTGTCCACCCGTATCTTTCCGCTTGCCATGTCCACGCTGATTTCGGATATCGCGACGCCATGCGTATAAGTCTGGTAACAGGCCCCTTGTTGAGTATCGTGGTCGATATGGTACAGGCCGGGATTGTACCAACCCTGGGCGGAAAGGTTCGTTCCAAGGGGGAACCTGCAATAGTCCACTAGTTCGTTGAAACCGCAGATCTCCTTGCCGTCCTTGTCCCGAATCATGTCGTCCCGCAAATCGATATCTTCCTGCGGCCGCCCTGTCTTTATGGCGGCGGCTTCCAGGAGTCGCGCCTTCAGCTGCCTCGCGGCATGCAGCACGGCGCGGCCGCCCGATTGCGTCCCTCGGCTGGCCACGGTCGGTCCGCTGTCGGGAGTGATGGAGGTATCGGAGTGGCGGAAATCGAATCGCTTGAGATGAACTCCCAGGGCCTCCGCCGCTATCTGGGAATGCGCCGTCCGCATTCCCTGGCCCATCTCGTTGTGTCCCGAGAAGAGATTGATGCTTCCATCGTGGCAGATCGTGATCATGGCGCTGGACGTGTCCAGGCCTTCGCCGCCCAGACCGGCGCCGCGATAGGTTATGGCGATGCCTATTCCTTTTTTTACTTCCTTGGAGTTCTTGTTCTCTTCCGGCCACGCAAGCCATTTCTGGTCGAAATCGGCCTTCCCGCTCGTCTCCTCGATCATGGTGGCGAGCGGCGCGGCGATGACTCCTTCCTGCAGGAACTGACCGCAGGCCACGGTGTCGCCTAGGCGCAGGACGTTCTGCAGGCGGAAATCTTTGGGGTTTCGCCCAAGTTGCGCGGCGGCCTCGTCAATAAGCGATTCGATCCCGAAGAGCACTTGGGGGCCGGAGAAGCCGCGATACGCGCCCCCGTAAATTGTGTTGGTGTATTTGGCGCGGACATCGGCCTGGATGTTCGGTATGCGGTAGGGACCCGCGGTGTGTATGACGGCCCGCCAGTTCAGGAAGCGCGCTTTGTTGTTGTACGCGCCGCCCTGGCAGGTCAAATCCGTCTTGATCGCGCGGAGGCTGCCGTCCTTCCCGAGTCCAAGGGAATAGCGGAGGCTGAAGGGGTGTCGCTTGCAGCTTTCCCGGAAGCATTCTTCGCGGCTGAGGTCCATTCGAACCGGCCTGCCCGTCTTGAGCGCCATGATCGAGCATCGGGCGGACATGTTCATGACCGATTCATCCTTGCCTCCGAAGCTTCCTCCTATGACTGTGGGAACGACGCGGACCTGGCTTTGCGGTATGCCCAAGACCTTCGCGATATTCGTCCGGATAGTGAAGGGGTTTTGGATGCAGCCATAGATTTCGACGCCGCGATGGAAGGGTGCGGGCAGCGCGATGACGGACTCCGGCTCGATATACGCCTGTTCCGCGAAGCCGACCGTATAGAGGCGCTCGAGCACGACCTCGGCTTCTTTGAAGCCCGCCAGAATATCGCCTTTCCGCAGCGGGTAATAGGTTCCTTCTATCGAGTTGTCCTTCTGTCCAGCGTGGACCGGGAAGGCGCTCTTTCCGTCCATCGCCTGCTCGAGTGTCCAGATGCCCGGCAATTCTTCGTATTCGACCTCGATAAGTTTCAGCGCCTGCTCGGCGATCTCCTTCGTTTCCGCGGCGACCGCCGCCAGCGCGTCGCCTATATACTTCGCCTCTCCCCGGGCGAAAACGGGGAACCTGCCGTCCATGTCGTTCTCACCGGGCACATCCTCCGCCGTGATGACCAGGGCAACGCCGGGCAGCGACGCGGCCGCGGCAGTGTCTATGCGCGATATTCTGGCACGCGGAACCGGCGAATAGAGGGATTTTGCCGTCAATTCTCGAGCGAGGTGATAGTCCGCGGCGTAGCGCGCTCTTCCCGTCACCTTTTCCAAGGCATCAACGCGCGCGCAGGGCTTGCCCACATAAGCGAAGGCCATACTTCCCTCCCCCTTGAATTGGGCAATAGCAGACTAGAGGATGATAGGAGATGTATATACATGTTGTCAAGACAAATGCGCTCGGCGCGGCGCATTTCCGACGGAACATGCCTATCCCCCCCGCTAGTCCGGAATATATGGCGTTCCCCAAGCCTTCGGGGCTGCTCTCGAGCCGGCGGCGAAAAACGCCAGGAGAGTAAATACATACGGCATCATCAGCGGAAACTGATACGGTATATGGCTTCCCATGGCCTGAAGGTTGAGCTGAAATGCGTCGACGGCCCCGAAAAAGAAAACGGTCAGGAAAGTTCCTATCGGATTAAAGCGCCCGAGGACGACGGCCGTGAAGGCTATGAAACCCTTCCCCGCGATCATGTTGTCCACGAATGTACCCAGGTTGCCGACGGTCTGGGAGGCCCCGGCGACGGCGGCGAAGCCCGCCGCCCAGAGAATCGAGATATACCGTATTCGCTGGACGTTTATGCCCATGCTCTCGGCTGCCTTGGGATTCTCCCCGACGGACCTTATTTTCAAGCCCCATTTGGTCCTGAAAAAAATCACCCAAACCACGGGAACCAAGATAAAGCCCAGATAGGTGAAGGGATTCTGGTTAAAGAACGCTCCGAGCACGGGAATCGAACTGAGCACCGGAATGCTGATTACATCCAGCCTCTGCACCAGAAGAGTATTCGTATGCGCGCCGAAGACTACCCGCAAAAGCGCGCCGGTGATTCCCAAGGCGAATATGTTCATCGCCACGCTGACGACCACTTGATCGACTGCCAGCGTGACCGTCGCATAGGCGAATATCAAGGCTATCAGCATATTTATCGCCACCGCGAACAATACGCCCGGAATGGCACCGAAGAAGTAGCTGCCGAGGAAACCGAAGAAGGCCCCCATCAGCATGAAACCTTCAAGCGTAAAGAACAGCACTCCGCTCCGTTCGGAAAAGATGCTTCCCATGCTTCCGATGAGAAGCGGCGTCGTCAGCCTTATGCTCGAAGCCAGAAAGGATTGCGAAATCATCATCGCAAAAACGCTACCTGCCATACCGCAATCTCCTCTTGATATTCTGGAACTGCCGCGGCAGTCCCCTTGACGCGATCACGAACAGGATGGCGAGCGCCTGGACTATATGGATGAACGAGATGGGGACGCCCAGGTCGACCTGGAGACCGGAAGCCGCGTTCCTGAGGGCACCGAAGAAGAATGCGGAGAAAAATACCCCGATCGGATTGAGATTCGCGAGCAGCGCGACGGCGATGGCGTCGAATCCGTAGCCCGGCGAGAAGCCTTCCGCGACTCTCCTGTAGACTCCCATCACCTCGACGGAGCCTCCGAGCCCCGCGAGGGCGCCGGAAACGACCATGGAAAGCACCATGATCCTTTTGACTTTTATCCCGGCATAGCGGGCCCCTTCCGGGTTGAAGCCGACCGCGCGTATCTTGAATCCCAGGGGCGTCTTGAAGAGGACGATCCAAACGATGAAGAACAGGGCGATGAGGAGGAAAAATCCGTAATGCAGGTCCGAATTGGGGACCAAGTCCTGGAGCCATGAGGTTTTCACGAAGGGCCGGGTTTGCGGGTAAAATGAATGCGGGGCTTTCATCGGTCCCTCGAGGAAATAGTTCACAAGCAGGATCGCGATGTAGTTCATGAGCATCGTCACGACGATCTCATTGAAACCCTTGTATGCTTTCAGAAGGCCGGGTATAAGGGCCCAAAGCGCGCCGACGACAGCGCCCGCGATCAGCGCGACAGGAACCTGGATGAAGGAGCTCGAAAAGGCCGTGCTGGTTGCCACCACGGCCGTCATCAGCGCGCCCAGCTGGAGCTGTCCCTCGGCGCCGATGTTAAAAATGCCGGCGCTATATGAAAACGCGATCGCCAGGCCGGTGAATCCGAGCGGTATCGTATAGACCAGGCTCGATATCAAATTGCTCCATGTTCCGGCTGCGTTGTAGAACAATCGGCCCAGGACCATCAACAGGCTTCTGTCCTTATTGATCACGACAAGGGAGCCAACTATCATTCCGATCAGGACGCCGGCTACAGGTACGATCACCTTCTGCAGGATCCGCCAATCCGGCCTATCGGTCATTGCGCTCTTCATTTGGCTGCCCCGACGCTTTCTTCGCAGACTCCGGCTTTTTTCCTGCCGGCCATCTGGAGGCCTATCTCCAAAGGATCCGCAGTATGACCCCGAATCGAGCCGGTGAAGGTTCCTTCATACATCACCTCGATCCTGTCGGACAAGGCAAGGACCTCGTCCAGTTCCGTGGATATCAAGAGCACGGCCGCGCCCGCGTCGCGCTGCTTGATCAGCTCTTCCCGCACGAACTCCGTGGCGGAAATATCCAGCCCGCGCGTCGGCTGCACGGCTATTATCAACTTGGGTTTCTGCTCGAATTCGCGGGCAAGGATGACCTTTTGTTGATTGCCGCCCGATAGCTGTTTGGCACGGGTCTCGGGAGCGCAGCCTCGTATGCTGAATGTCCGGATCAGCGTCTGGGCGTGAACGCGAATTCTTTTGCGGGAGATCACACCATGTCTCGAGTAGGGGAATCTGCCGATTTCTTTGATCGCCAGATTGTCTTGTACCGAATAATCCATTATCAGGCCGGTTTTTTGCCTGTCGGGAGGGATATGGGACAATCCCAATTTATAGAGTTCCGCAGGTTGCTTGTTCGTAGCGCTGCTGCCCAAGACTTCGATGCTGCCGCCTGATGCTTCGGCGAGACCCGTCAGCGCGTTTCCCAGCTCCAGTTGGCCATTTCCGTCTACCCCTGCGATTCCGAGGATCTCTCCGGAACGGAGCTCAAAGGAAATGCCCCGCACCGCTTCGACGCCGATGCTGCCCTTCACTCTCAGGTTTTCTACCTTCAGGACTATGTCTCTGATATCTCTAGAAGGCTCTGCGGGCTTCAAGAATACTTCTCTCCCGACCATCATGCGCGCAAGCTCGGGCTCGGAAGTCTCCCGAACCATGACGTTCCCTACGACCTGCCCATCACGTAGAACGGTGACGCTGTCGCAGATGGTCATGACTTCATTCAGCTTGTGGGTTATGAACAGGATCGTCCTTCCCTCGTCCCTGAACTTTCTTAAGATTTCGAAGAACTCGAGAACTTCGTTGGGTGTCAGCACGGCAGTCGGTTCGTCGAAAATCATGATATTCGATTGGCGATACAGGATCTTCAGAATTTCGACCCGCTGCTGCAGGCCTACGGGCAGGTCCTCGATCCTGGAAAGCGGATCGATGCAAAAACTATACCGGTCCGAAAGCTCCTTGATTCTCCTTCCGGACCCCTTATAATCGACCCAAGGTCCACGAGGCTCCTTCAGGCCCAATATTACGTTTTCCAGTACGGTGAGCTTATTAATCAGCATGAAGTGCTGGTTGACCATCCCGATGCCATGCCGGATCGCGTCATCGCAATTGCCTATGTGCGCCTTTATGCCTTCAATCAGGATTTCACCTGCATCCATAGGGTAAATGCCGTAGAGACAGCTCATAAGAGTGGATTTCCCGGCTCCATTCTCGCCGAGAAGGGCCCGAATTTCTCCCTTCCCCACCGTTAGGGAGATTCTATCGTTCGCGAGGACTTGGGCAAATCGTTTTGTCAGGTCTCGTATCTCTAAAAGAGCCGCCATTTGACCCTTCCTAATTGAGCGTACATCTCTGCGCGTATTGAATCGGCGAGAACTAGAAAATACAGGGCGCTGGAACAGCGCCCTGTACGTATATTGAGAATTCGAGCCTAATTGGATGCCATCTCCACCCGTTTGTTCAGTTTGCCGCTCTTGATTGCCGCCTCGTCGGCCAGAATTTCCTTTTTGAGGGCCGTCGGAACGACCGGTGACCATTTGCCGAGATACTCGGGCCCGTCCGCGATACCCCATACCTTGCTCTCAGGTTTCCAGTTGCCTGCCTTGAGCATCTTACCCTGGATCAGGACAAGATCCTGAACACTCTGCACCCCGGAAGTGAGAACGACGTTCGGAGCCATGCTATTCAGATCGCCCGACCATCCGATCACATAGATGCCCTTTTCCTTCGCGGCTTGAATGACACCGGTATCGCAGGCGTCGCCGATGGCCACGATGATGTCCACGCCGTTGGCAATCTGTGCCAGTCCGGCCTCTTTTCCCTTGACGACGTCATCCCATGAGCCGGTATACGCGACGGTAAAGCTTGCGCCAGGGTTATACTGCTTGATCGTGTCGCGCAATTGGTTCACTTCCGCCAACATCGTGGGGATGGACTCGGCACCCACGAAACCGATCTTATTGGTCTTCGTAAACTTCGCGCAAAGCTTGCCCGTTAGATATGAGAGTTCACCCAGGCCGAAGTCGCCGGACCCGAGATTGGGCCCGGTAACGTCGCCGCCGATCTGGTAAAATTTCACCTTTGGGAATTCCGCCGCGACTTGCTTGAGAGCCTCTCCATATTCGAAACCGTGGCCGAAGACGATGTCATATCCTTTACTTGCATAGTTGCGCAGTGTATTGACTTGATCGGCCTGAGCGACTTCTTCCGAATATGCGATATCAAACCCGATTTTAGACTTGAGCTGCTGAAGCCCTTCATAGGCTGATGTATTCCAACCGCCGTCGTTAATCGGTCCCGACATCACCATGGCGGCCTTCAAAGGAGCAGCAGACACAGAAACCACTGTACCGGCGACTAGCATGACCACGATGAGCACCGTTGCAGCGACTCTTCCGTTCCTCATAGTAATACCCCCCTTCTCTTACCGTATCCGGGTACATGCGTATCCGGTACAAAACGACGATGAAGATGTATAGACATCTAAACAACTATAGGAATGGAAATTTCCAATTGTCAAGGGGAAACAACATCCGACGCGGAATCCCCCGCATAGCACCGGCCTCCGGGGAATCGAGGCCGAGCATAAGACATTCCGAGACCGAGAATAAAATGTTTTCAGATGAAAATAAAAATGATCAAATTGCAAAATTCGCCATTCAGATTTACCATCTCATCGTCGACCGGTTGCCATTATGGCCTATGTCCGCTTCGGCAATCCACCTCTGGAGGGTCGCATGGGTGATTATTGTATCCAGGATGCAACTATCGTGACGGTAAATCCCGATCGCGATGTGATCGAAAAAGGCTATATACTGGTTCGAGGGGGCCGTATTGCCGCTATCGGCGAAGGCACGTGCCCGGACGAGATTAAGGGAACAATGCAGGTCATCGCCGCCGCAGGGAAAATTGTCTTCCCTGGCCTGATAAATACCCATAATCATCTCTTCCAAACTCTTACAAAAGGGCTGGGCGATGACATGGTGCTTTCGGATTGGTTGTCAACCATGACCTTCCCTGCCGCTCAGCATTTAACCCCTGAGGATGTCCACGCCGCGGCCATGCATGGTTGCATCGAAGGCATCAGAAGCGGGACCACAACGATGCTGGACTATATGTACCCGCATCCTCGTGCGAGACTTTCGGACGCGGTGATCGGCGCATTCAAGGAATTGAAGATTCGTGGCGTTTTTGCCCGGGGGATGATGAATACCGGAGAGCAGTTCGGCACACCGCGCGGAATCATGCAGGACATTGAAACAGTAGAAAAAGATATTACTAGGCTATTTGAAGCCTACCACGATAGTGAAGAGGGAAGGATAAAGGTCTGGGTCGCCCCTGCCGCCGTCTGGTCCAATACGAAAGAAATGCTCCAAGGAGCATGGGAAATAACCCGCGCCTATGGCGGCGGCTTTTCGGTCCATATCTCCGAGACTGAGTTCGACCGAAAGGCGGCGATTCAGCTTCATGGCCTGAATGATACGGAGGTACTCGAGAGTCTAGGCATCGTGGGGCCGAATGTTCTTATGGTTCACTGCGTTTGCCTGACCCAGCGCGATATGCGAATGGCGAAATACTACGATATGAAGGTGTCGCACAATCCGGTGAGCAACATGTACCTTTGCTCCGGTGTCGCATCGGTTCCCGAGATGATCGAAAAAGGGATAACCGTGGGACTGGGGACGGATGGGCCGGCGAGCAATAACACTCAAGACATGCTGGAGCTGCTGAAGTTCACCACGCTGTTACACAAAGTCCATACTAAGGATCCGACGATCATTACCGCGGAGAAAGTCCTTGAAATGGCCACGATCGATGGAGCCAGGGCAATCGGGCTGGAGCGCGACATAGGCTCCCTGGAATCGGGGAAGAAGGCTGATCTGTTCATCTACGATCCGCAAAAAAGCCCTAAGTCCATTCCCATGCACAATCCTGTGTCTACCCTGGTCTACTCCGGATCCTGTTCCTGCGTGGATACCGTAATGGTCGACGGCAATCCCGTGCTCCTGGAAGGCAAGATCACGACTGCCGATGAATCGGCGGTCATTCGTAAATGTCAGCTGCAAGCGGACAACCTGGTAGTGCGAGCCGGCATCGAAAAAAGGGGACGGCGCTGGCAGAGCCAGGCATTCTGAGAAGCGAGGAGACCATCGATTTTTTATTGACAAAGCAAAACACCGAGGTGTATAAGATGTAGACGTCTACATGTATATACGAGTTTGGCTCTTTGATATTTCTTGGCGCGTTAAAGGTGGCTTGCTTTGCACTATTTGGATAAAGGCAATCGTATTCCCATCTATATTCAGATAAGGCAGATTATCCTCGACGAGATACGCGCAGGGACGCTAAAGCCTGACCAGCAGATCCTTTCGGAGACGCACCTTGCTCAGCTTTACGGGGTCAGCAGGCTGACCGCGAGAAGCGCGGTAACGCAGCTGGTGAACGAGGGCCACCTGACCAGGGTCCATGGCCAGGGAACATTCGTTAAACGGCCCAGAATCGAAACGCCGGCGTCCTCCGCGAACGACTTCATGCAGGATATGCGGAACAAAGGCTACGCTGTAAAGACCGAACTCTTGGCGGGGAAGATAACATCCGCCGCCAGCTCGATTCGGGATGCGTTGAACCTGTCGCCGCGCGCGCGCGTTTATTACCTGCGGCGTCGCAGGTCGGTAAACAACGAAACGCTCATGATCCTGGAATCGTACCTTCCCGCCAAGCTCTGTCCCGACTTGCTGGCCAGGGACTTCGAAGCGCGGTCGCTTTACGAGATCCTTCAAACTGACTACAAGCTGGCGCTGGACCAGGCTCAGGAAAGGCTGGAAGCGCAAGTCGCCGACCAGGCATTAGCCGCCGACCTTCACATCGAAAAGGGAGCGGCGGTGCTTTTCTCGACGCGAAAAGCGGTCTTGGTCGGCGGCACCCCGATCGAGTTCACGAACTGTTGGTATCGGGGAGACCGCTATGCTTTCGAAGTCGCGCTGAAGATCGGGCAATCCCCGCGAATAGCCGGCGACGCGGGGATGAAAGACCGATGAATTCGAAACTATCGCTACGAAAGCGCGGAGGAAGGAACGTGGGCAAGGTTCGCAGGCTTCAGCACATTTTCAGGGATGACGGGAGAGCGTTCATCGTCGCCATGGATCATGGCACCAACGCGGGAGCCATGCCGGGGATAGAGGATCCCGGCCAGGCAATACGCGAGATCGTCGCCGGCGGAGCAGACGCCATCATCGCAAATCCCGGACTGGCAAAAGCCTTCGAGCCCGAGCTCGCCGGCATTGGGCTCATCCTACGACTGGACCTTCCTCCGACCATGTTGGGTACCGGGCATGGAAGCAGTATCGCGTTCAATGTACAGTACGCGCTGCAGCTCGGCGCCGATGCGGTCATAGTCAACGGGGCTCCGGGCGCCGAGGTCGAAAGACTCACGCTACCTGTCGTGGCTCAGGTCGTGCAAGCCTGCGATGCCGTCGGGATGCCCGTGGTCGGAGAAATGGTTCCCGGCGGATTCGATGCCGAGCCCTCCTACAGGACGCTGGATAACCTGGTTCTGAGCGCCCGGATCGCCAGCGAGCTGGGTGCAGATCTTGTCAAGATCGCCTATCTGCCGGGCTTCGAGAAAGTGGTCCGTGGCTGTTTCTGTCCCGTGGTCGTCCTGGGCGGTTCGAAGTCCTCGGATCCGAAGATTTTCCTCTCTTCGATCAAGGAAGCCATGGATGCCGGCGCCAAGGGCGTGGCTGTGGGAAGAAATGTCTGGGGCGCCGAGAACATCTATGGAATGGCCCGGGCCTTGGCGGCGATCATCCATCGCGGGGCTTCGGCCGAAGAATCCGCGCCGTTATTGGCCGGTGCGTACGGGAAAGAGGGGAGCGAAAAATGAAACAAGCGGTCATGATGGCTCCCGAGACTCTGGTTTTCCGCGACATTCCGATTCCCGTGCTGACCCCCGATACAGTCCTCATAAAGATCGATGCGGTCGGACTTTGCACCTGGGAGCAAAAATACTTCCATGGGGTGCCCGATTCTTATCCCTTTGTCGGCGGTCATGAGATATCCGGAACCGTCGTGTCGATCGGCAAGAGCGTCGCGCAGCCCTTGCATGAGGGCGACAGGGTCGCCGTGGCCAGCCTGACTCGATGCGGCGAATGCTACTTCTGCAGGAAAGGCCTGGACAACCTCTGCGAGAACGTAGGCGCTGAGGTAAAGCCCGGCCCCTACTGGGGCCCCGGAGGATTCAGCGAATATTTTTTGGCCCGCGGCTATGAGGTCTTCAAGATCGGGAAAGATGTCAAGCCGGTCGTAGCCACTCTCGCGGAACCGCTTGCCTGCGTGATTCGAAGCATCGACAGGGGATCCATCGATATGAGAGACACCGTGCTGGTGCTCGGAGCGGGGGTCATGGGGGTCCTGCACGTTCTGCTGGCAAAGCTCCGGGGCGCCAGGGTAATCGTGAGCGAGGTGGACGAGGGGCGGCGGGGGCGAGCCCTCGATTTCGGTGCGGACACGGTAATCGATCCCATCAGCCAGAATGTATCGGCTGCGGTACGAGAACAGACTGCCGGGCGAGGGGCCGAGGTGGTTTTCTTCACCGCCGGCGGGAAGGCGGCCATCATGGAGGGCATGGCATCGCTGGTGCAGAACGGGCGACTGGTGATATATGGCTCCACGAAAGGCTCCGACATCATCGAGCTGGATCCGAAGACGTTTCACTATGGAGAGGTTTTCCTCACCGGGGTGATGAAGCATACGAAGGACACGTTCCGAAGAGCCACGGAACTCATCACGTCAAGCACGCTACCGCTGGATCGGTTGATTACTCGGTCGTACCCCTTCGCGGATATCCTAAGTGCGTTCATTCATTCCGGGCGCATGGATTCGTACCGGATAGCCGTGGAAATGTAAGCCGCACGACGTGAGGGAGTTGATCATAGGGCTCGATATAGGATCGAGCTCTACAAAAGGCGCATTGGTGACGCGGTCCGGCGAGCTTATGGCGTCCGCTTCGAGAAGCCACCGAACGTTGCATAGCCATGCTGGATGGCAAGAGCAGGATCCGCTCGGGTCATGGTGGAATGAATGCATTGAAATAGTCCGCGACCTCCGGGAAATGGCCATGGCGAAACCGCAGGACATTATCCGAATCGGGGTGACCGGTTTCGTCCCCGGCATATGCCTGCTGGACGTAGAGGGAGATTTGCTGCGACCGGCGATACTGCATACGGACACCAGGGCTGACCAGGAAATGGCGCGTATCAACCGCCTTTACCCCGGAGTGCATCACGGGCATCTCGTGCCGAAACTCGCCTGGGTGCGGGATCATGAGAGCGAGATTTTCCGCTCGGTCGCTTCGGTGCTGGCACCCCATTCTTTCATAGTATTCAAGCTAACGGGTAAAATATGCTGCGACCATGACACCGCGACGGTGTACGGCGCGCTGTTCGACGAGGCATCGCTGAATTGGGACGAATCGGCCTGCGCCGACCTCGGCGTTCCGTCGCGGATACTTCCCCGAACGTACCCCGCCATGCGCACTATGGGCCCCATTTCTTCCGACGTCGCGGGCCTGCTGGGACTAACGACCGGTACCGAAGTCATCGTCGGGACGGGCGATACCTTCGCCACGCTGCTGGGAACGGGCATCCGCGGCGCGCATGAATTGATGCTATACTGGGGCACCTCCGGAACTCGCGTGTACACGTGGACAGATCCCGCCGATTACCTGGCTGGTCCCTATTTCGGCGAGGGGAAAGCGGGATTCATCGGCAGCATCTTTTCCTGCGGGGAAAGCATTGACCGCATGCGAGCGCTGATGGGTAATCATCCCTGGAAGGAATTGGATTCAATGGCCGAAGGGGTAGCTCCCGGGGCGGAGAATCCCTTTTTCATGCCGCACCTGATGCAACGGTCGTTCTCGGGCTCCCTTTCGGCGGCGGACCATGTAATCGGGCTGAGGGATAGCCACACTCCTGGGCACCTATACCGCGCCATTTTGGAGGGGATCGCATATACCAGCGCTCTCGATCTCGCATCCCTCGAGCGCATCGATAGAGTCCACGTGTGCGGAGGAGCCGCCTCGTCCAGGTTGGCGAGGACCATCCTCGCCACGGTCCTGCGCAAACCGGTTCGGTACAACCCCGAGTCCTCGGCCGCCCTCGGCATCGCGCTGATCGCGGCTCTCTCCGTTGTCGGTTGCGGGGATTTCGCTCATCTCTCTCGGGAATGGTTCGAAGGCAGGCGGGAGGAAATGACGGTGCTTCAGGAACCGATCGCCGATTGGATGGATTCATACGAAGAGAGCATGAGGGCATTCGTTTCCTTGAGAGAAGGTTTGCTGTCCCTCGATGACATTGGGAAACAACCACTGTTTGCCGATTAGGAGGAGCATTTGGAGCGGTTTTCCGGTCACGTAGTCATGATCACCGGTTGCGCAAACGGTATAGGAGCCGCTACGGCTCGGAGGTTCGCGACAGAGGGAGCCCGCGTCGTCGGTATCGATATCGCCGGAGAGCAACTGAAGAAGACGATCGCCGAGTGCGAGTCGCTTGGAGGAGGCGGATCACTGTCGATCGTCATAGACGTGCGCGAGCCCGAAGGGGCCAGGAAGGCGGTAGCCCAAGCAGTGCATCTGCTCGGTAAGCTCGACGCGCTGGTCTGCTCCGCCGGGATCTACACCGGGGCGCCTCTGGAGGATGTCGCTTTGGCGACTTGGCGAGAAGCGCTCGATGTCAATCTGACTGGAACATTCCTTTACAATCAGGCCGCCAGCCCTATCATGATTCGCCAGAGATCCGGGAGCATAATCAATATCTCTTCCATGGCGGCGAAGACGAGCTGGTTCGCCACGGCCCAGTATTCGGCCTCCAAGAGCGGAGTCCTGGGGCTGACACGATCGGTTGCGATGGAGTTGGCACCCTATGGAGCGACCGCTAACGCGCTCTGCCCGGGGAATACGCTGACCGCCATGGTGAGAGGTGTGGCCGCCGTGAATGGAGAGCGGGACGGCATCACAGCCGAAGAATGGCTCGAGATGCGCGCGCAGGACTGCCCGATGAAACGGCTCGCGCGGCCGGAGGAGATCGCGGGCATCGTCGCTTTTCTCGCTTCCGAGGATTCCCGCTATATAACCGGGCAATCCATCTCCGTGGACGGGGGCATGGTTTTCTAGCGATGCAATGACGATTTAGAGGAACAAATACTGTCCGAAGAGGGAAAGACATGAGCTATCCGTCAATTCCGCAGAAAAAGACGCCGAGCGATCTTCTCGTGACCGTTGGAACCGATATAAGGGCAGCTCCCGAAGTCGTCTTCGAAGTGATCGAGGATATCGAATCCTTCGTGAGATTGGAAGAGAATGTTCACAAGGTGACGATTATCGGCGATGTGAAGAGAGGCCTCGGCATGAAGAGCCGCTGGGAGATGCATGAGCCCTCGAACGGCCCCGCATGGTTTTGCGACGAAGAGATCGTCCACTACGATAAACCGAACCAGATCGCCTATATCGGCGAAAATGACGATGGAAAGGGCTACGCGGGCGTCCACAATCTCGAAAGAAAGCCCGACGGGACGACTCGTCTCGTTTTCAACGAGGTGTTCCATTTCCCGGTCGACGAATCCATCAGACAAGTAGTCGAAGGTATGGTCTCCAATGTAAAGAAGGAGTCGGAACGGAGGGCCGGCGAAAGGCGAGGCTAGAGGCTCCGAAGCGATCTCGCGACCGTCGCTGCCATCCCCCTGTTGAAGCTTCTATCGGGCGACTATGCGTTGACCCCAATGAGTGTTTCCGAGCCCGGAACGGCGCACCAGGCTTTCGGCAAGGCTTTGGGCTTTTCGCAAGACCTCTTTCTCATCCATCGCGACAAGCACTCCCTCATCCAATACGACCTTTCCTCCGATGATCGTCGTCTCGATATTACGAGAATCCGATGAATAGACGAGGGCGGAGATGGGATCGTTGACCGGAACCGAACGGCAATCGTTGGCGGACCAGATGAACATGTCCGCCATTTTGCCTTCCTCGAGCGACCCGACTCGACCCTCCATTCCGAGGGCCCTCGCACCACCGATCGTCGCCATTCCCAAAACATCGGGCGCAGAAGCTACGGAGGCGTCGCGATTGACCAGCTTGTGCAATAATGCCGTGACGCGCATCACATCGAGCATGTCCTGGGTATCGTTCGATGCGGCTCCATCGCAGGCGAGACTCACCGTTATGCCTTCCTCGATGTAGCGGCGGAGGGGAGCCGTCCCGGAGGCCAGCAGCATATTGGAGACGGGGCAGTGGCTTATCTTGACGCCATAATCGCGGAATCGACGTATATCATCATCCGTTACGTGCACAGCATGGACGGCGACGAAATCGGGGCCTAGAATCCCGCAGGACTCCAGGAAATCGACGGAACTCATGCCGTAGGTCTTCATCGCGTATTCGTCGTCGCTTTCGGTTTCCACCAGATGCATGGTGATGGGAATCTTGAAATGGTCCGCGATTTCGCGCGTTCTGCGGAGACCTTCTCTTGCCTGGTCCCAAATTATGCCGGGGCCCAATGACATGCCGATCAAAGGATGGTCACGGTATTTGATGCACAGGGATTCCACCTCGCGGAAATGATCATCTTCCGTTTCGATATAGTCAAAGGCTATCTCGGGAGGGAAGCCGCCCACTTTGGTATGCGTCTTGCATATTACTCCGCGGACTTGCAGGTCCAGGTAAGCCTGGATGACGCTCTCGTCTATCCCTGGGGCGCTGTGGCAGTATTGGTAATCGGTGACCGTCGTCGTGCCACTTCGCACAGCCTCGATAAGGCCGAGGAGGGCGGCATAGTAGATCGTTTCTTCATCGAAATTCCGCAAGGCGCGGCGCACCGAGCTGTCCAGCCACTCGAACAAGGGCATGTCGCGCCCTAGCCCCTTTAACATGGTTTGGAACAAGTGCGTGTGCGTAGAGATGAAGCCGGGGTATAGGTACTTCCCCTTTCCATCGATGGTGCGCTTGCCGGTAAACCGGCTAAGAATGTCCTGAGACTCGCCGATCGCCGAGATCCGATCCCCCAATATCGCTATGGCGCCGTCGTTGATGACACGATGAGCGTTATCCATGCTGATGATGCATGCGTTCACGATCAACAAGTCGCTTTGCAACATCTTTCGCTCCTTCTTTAGAGTGCGCTCCAGAGGAGGGCAGATATAGCCGGGCTAAAGTCCAGGCAGCCGTCAGCCTGGACTTTGGGCGCGATTCGCCGTTACCCTAGCGAGCTTGGCGCCGAGGAACATCGCGTTCTTCATGCCAATCTCGTCCTCCTGCGCGCCTTGGGCCCGCTTGTCCTGGCTCCACACCGCTGCACCCCCGTAGCAGCCCAAGCCGCCGTTGATCACCGTGATGCCCTGCGTATGATAGAACCCGTGAATGGCGCTTATCGCCGTTTCCTGTCCGCCGTTTCTCGTGCCGCCGACCGCGATCGCCGAGCCGAACTTGGCGCTGAAGCGCTCCGGGTCGCTCCGCAACAAGAGATAGGTCGGGCGGAAGCGATTGAAAAACGCGGCGAGCTGCGCAGTGATGTTCATTTCGTAGACCGGGGATGCGATCAAATATGCGTCGGCCGAGTAGAAGCGCTCGTAGAGCTCCGTCATGTCATCGTCGTAGAGCGGGCAGAAGGTCTTTCCCTCGTCGATGCATTTGTTGCAATGGATGCAGAAGTTGATTTTCCTTCCCCGCAGGAGAATCAGGTCCGTCTCGATCCCTTCGATTCCCGATGCGGCTTCCATAGCCTTCTTAAGCACATATTCAGTGGCGGCATTCCGGGGACTCCCGCAAACGCCTAAAAGCTTCGGCATGGTTCTCCTCCAGGTTATATTCGACGCGCTCGCGGGGCTTGGCCGAACAGGATCAGGCCCGCGGGGGGACCGGACCCGGCGGATTGCCGGGAACGTCCCCGGGCTTGCCGCCGGCCATCAGGAAACCGATACGACTCAGGTTCGTCTCAAGGACGGAGCGCGTCTCGACGATGCGGCCTTCGTAGATCACGCTGATCACGTCGCTTAGCCCGAGGATCTCGTCCAGCTCGGAGGATACGATCAGGACGGCGCAGCCCCTGTCGCGCGCCTTGACGATCTGCCGGTGAATGAACGAAGCAGCTCCGACGTCCAAGCCGCGCGTCGGCTGCATGGCGATGAGGACATTCGGCTCGCGCCAAAGCGACCGTGCCAGAATGACCTTCTGCTGGTTCCCGCCCGATAGCTTCCGAACCTCGATCGCCGGAGTGGGGGCGCGAATATCGAAATCCCGGGTGAGCGCCTCGGCGCGCTCGTTCATGGACCTGAATTGCCGCCACCCGGATTTCGCGAATGGGGGAGCCTCGAAGACGTCGAGCAGCAGATTGTCCGTGACGCTCAATCCGAGCACCAAGCCCTCGGTATGGCGATTTTCCGGGATGTGCTCCACGCCGGCCCGGATGCGCTCCGCCGTGCTCGAGTAGGTGATGTCTCGGCCGCCGAATAGAATGCGGCCCCTCTGGAGCGCGCGCAAGCCCATCATCGTCTCGACGAGAGTCTGCTGCCCGTTGCCGTCGACGCCCGCCAAGCCGTGAATCTCCCCGGCTTTCAGGGTCAGGCGGAGGCCGTTCAGCTTCAGCACCCCCAGCTCGTCCTTGGCCTCTGCGTCCTCGATCTCCAGGCAGGCTCCTCGCGGCCGGCAGTCTTCCTTGTCGACGGCAAGGTCGACGGCCTGCCCCACCATGGCCTCGGCCAGCTCGGCCGGGCTGGAATCGAAGGTATCCAGGGTCCGGACCACTCCGCCGCGGCGCATGACCGTCACCCGATCGCTGATGGCGAGCACCTCGTTGAGCTTGTGGCTGATAAATACGATGGCCACCCCCCCCTCGCGCAGCTTTTCGATGAGCTTGAAGAGTTCCTCCGTCTCCTGCGGCAGCAGCACGGCGGTGGGCTCGTCCAGGATGAGTATGCGCGCCCCGCGGTAGAGAGCCTTGATGATCTCGACCTTCTGCTGCTGCCCGACGGTGAGCTTGCCGACCTTGAGGGTCAGCGGGGCCTTGAGACCGAAGTCGTCGGCGAGCGGCTGGATGCGGCGCGCGGCCTCGTCCAGCTTGAGGAGGGGATATCGCCTCGAACGCAATCCGAGCACGATATTCTCGATAATCGTGAAATTGGGTATCAGCATGAAGTGCTGATGGACCATGCCGATGCCGAGGGCCATCGCGTCCTGAGGAGTCCGAAGGTCTACGGGACGCTCTCGGATGAGGATCTCGCCGCCGTCGCGGCGGTAGAGCCCGTAGACCACCTTCATGAGGGTGGACTTGCCGGCTCCGTTCTCGCCCAGCAGCGCATGAACCTCTCCCGAGTAGATTTTCAGATCCACGTGGTCGTTCGCGACGACGCCGGGGAATCGCTTGACGATGCCGCGGAGCTCGAGCACCGCGTCCCGTCCCGCGACGGAAAAGCGCTCGAGCCGGCGGATCGCGGCGGCCGGAGCGCCGACGGGCAGCGTCAAGAACTCGCCTCGTCCGAATACGGAATGCCGCTGGCGGCCGGCCCGCGCGCATTGCGCATGAACGCGACCAGGGCTATAAGCGTGATCAGGTAGGGCAGCATGAGCAGGAGCTGGTACGGCACCCCCACACCGTAGGCCTGCAGCCGGATCTGCAGGGCGTCTCCCAGCCCGAACAGGATAGCGCCGAAGAAGATGCCGATCGGATTCCAGCGCCCGAACACGACGGCGGCAAAGGCGATGAAGCCGCGCCCGGCGGAGAGATTCTCCTGGAACGCGTTGATGTTCGAGGCGCTGACGAGGGCGGAGCCGCTCATCCCCGCGACGGCTCCGCTCAGGATCACCGCCAGATAGCGCACCCGGTTGACGTTGATGCCCATCGTGCTGGCGGCCACCGGGTGCTCGCCGACGGAGCGTAGCGTCAGTCCCCAGGAGGTGCGGTACAGAATGAACCACATGACGGGGATGAGGAGGAGACCCAGGTAGATAAGGATGTTATGGGAGAAGAATGCGGTCCCGAGATAGGGGAGCTTGCCCAGGAAAGGGATGCTCAGGGCGTCGAATCCGGGGGCGGAGACGAAGACCCCGCTGGCGTAGAGCATTCGGAAGCCCAGGGCTGTGGCGGCCAGCGCGAAGAGGTTCAGGGCCACGGCGCTGACGATTTGATTGGCCTTCAGCGTGATGGTGAAAAAGGCATGCAGGAGGCCGACGAGCATCCCCGCCAGCGCCGCGGCGACAAGCCCCGCCCAAGGACTCTGAGCGTAGTCGGAGGCGGTATAGGCTACGAAGGCGCCGATCAGCATCATCGACTCCAATGCCATGTTCAATACACCCGAGAGCTCGCTTATTAGCCCGCCGAGCGCGGCTAACAGGAGAGGAATGGCCGCGATGAGCGCGGCCCGCATGAACTCGGGCGCGGCCAGGATAGTCAGGATTCCGCCCCCGAGCGTGGTTCCCCTGGCAAGCGTCAGCCCGAGGAGCGCCGCCAATCCTAGTCCGAGGTAAACGAAGCGGGCCCGCGCGCGCTTCCGGGGAAGGCTGCCGGCCATGACTACTCCCCGCCCCGAAGCCGGGTCGCCAGCGAAACTATTCGGGGCGAGGATGCAGCCAGGACGGCCAGCATTGCCAGCACGCGAATCATGCCTACTAGCTGGGCAGGCAGCTTGGCGATGGCCTCCATCGCGACGGCCCCCGTCTGCAGGCCGGCGAAGAACAACGCGGAAATACCGACGATAAAAGGCTGAAACCCTCCGAGCAACGCTACCGCGATTGCGTCATATCCCGTGGTCGGCGCAAAGCCAGAGATGAGGCGGGATTGGTATCCAAGGATTTCGGAAGCGCCCGCCAGCCCGGCGAGGCTGCCGCTGATGAAGAAGGCGAGCACGAATACGCGGTTCGAGCGGATGCCCGCATGGCGGGCCGCCACCGGATTTAGGCCGACGATCCGCACTCGCTGCCCCAAAGTGGTGTAATGCATGACGACGAATAGGAGTATCATGGCGGCCAAGGCCACGTAGAGCCCCATGTGAAGTTGGGTGTGCGGGATCAGTCGGGGATAGAGCGCGCCCTCGAGGACCGGCCAGGAAGTGGGGGCGTCTCGATGCCCGCCGGTCTTGATCGGGCCGGCGATCATGTAGTCGACGAGATATATGCCCACGTAGTTCAAAAGGATAGTCGATATGATCTCATTCGCCCCGGAAAGGATCTTCAGGAGCGCCGGGACCAGAGCCCAGAGGCCCCCGGCGACGAAGGCGGCCAGGGTGGCGAGGAAGATGTGCAGGGGCGGCGGCAAGCCCGGGAATTGCCCGCCGACGATCACCGCCGCCAAAGCGCCCAAGTACATCTGTCCGACGGCCCCGATGTTGAAGGCGCCCGATTGGAAGGAGAAGGCGATTCCTAGCCCGCACAGCAACAAGGGGACCGCCGTTTTAAGCGTCTCGGATATCTGTATGACATTGCCGAACGAGCCCTGCCATAGGGCTGCGTAGGCCCGTAAGGGATCGAAGCGCATAGCCAGCATCATCACTGTCCCTATCAGGATCGCGGTCGCGATGGAGATAAGGGACAGGGCGACGCTGGCTATGGGCAACTTCGACCAGGCTCGCGGCCGTACGGGCTTGGCTTTTGCGCGTGCACCTTCCGACATTGCGAACTCCACTGAATGCCCGCGGCGAAGGCTTGGAGCGCGCTCCGGGCCCTCGCCGCGCCTCTCGACGTATTCGAGTCTACTTTCCCACGATGTCCAGCGTGCCGGCCAGGTAGCGGGCGATCGCTTTCTGCACGGTATCCTTGACCTTCTGCGGAACGAAGTCTCCCCACTTCCCGAGGAACTGGGCCTTCTCCTTCCAACCGTAGACATTGGTGGTGTTGCCCTTCAGCTTGCCGTCCTGGTACTGCTGGGCCACGCCGAGGTAGACGCTCGGGATGTCCTGGATACCGCTGGTGATGATGGTATCCGGGGCCAGAGGATAAGCCTCGATAGTCCAGCCGGCGATGACTTTGATGCCTTTTGCTTTGGCCAGCTTTATGGCGGGGGGAGTGAAGGCGTTGCCCATTATTATGAGAATGTCGACACCGCGATCGATCTGGGCTTGGACGACCTGCTGACCCTTGACCATGTCGTCCCAGGAGCCGACGAAGGAAACCTTGACATCGGCCTTCGGGTTGACCGAGAGGGCTCCGGTTTTCATGGTATCGGTGTCGGCTGTAACCTGGGGGGCATCCTGAGCGGCGACGACGCCGATCTTGTTGTTCTTGGTCATCTGGCCGGCGGCCATGCCCGTGAAGTAGCCTAGCTCGCCGTATTTAAACGAGGTCCCGACGATATTGACGCCCTGAGTCGTGCTGTTGATCTGCGCGAACATCACATTGGGGAAGTCCTTGGCCACCGCCACCAACGAATCGCCCCATTCGTAGCCATGGGCGAAAACCAAGTCGTAGCCCTGCTGCGCGTACTGGCGAAGGACGTTGACCTGCTGCGCCACGGCCACGTTCTCGGAATAGGCGATTTCCCAGCCGAGCTTGTCCCGGATCAGCTGTATGCCCCGCAAAGCGTCGTAGTTCCAGCCTTGATCATTCGTGGGACCCGAAGTCACCATCGCGACCTTGAACTTCTTCGCGGCTGTTGCCGCGGCGGCGGAGGTTGCGCCCCCGAAGACGATGATCGCCGCCATTGCCCCGATCAGCGCCGTATGTAGCAGCTTACCAGATTTCATAGTTCACTCCTTGTGTTCAATCCCTGAGGGTTGAGCCTATTGGGCTCAACCGTATCAGCCACGAGCCAGTCGATAGGGCCTTTCACAAACGGTTTCGCCTCCTCGGATTGGGATTCGACCATCGCAGAGGAACTCAGTTGAAGAAGGACTTGCGAAGCACGTCATAGTTGATAGCCCCAGCGCTATAGGTCTTTCCGCTGCGCTGATTATTGATGTGCACGACCGCCGGAGAGTGAAGGTCTACCGGGATCTGGTAGAAGTCGCGCCCGGCGTCCTCGAAAATATCAATGAACGGCCGTCCGTAGACGCGAGAGACCGAGGACGTGATCTTGCCTACGACTTCGGAAACCGACTTGTCGTCAGCGTCGACATGCAGCGTGCATTCGCCACCATAAAGCAGCGAATCGTTGATCCTCCCCATCGCGGCGAAATCGTCTTGGATCAGAGGGGCGATCACGGCGTATCCCGTCGCGAACTTGACGCTGTTGAAGTCGAAGCCTTCCTCGGGCAGGCGATGCAGGGTCTGCTCGATGATGCGCGCCGCGACCTGAACGGCGCATACCAGACTGGAGTTCGGCGCCACCAGGATGTAGACGGCGTCGGCCTTGACCCGGCAGCCCTCGGCGATCGCATCGGCTATGCGCGCGGTGATGGGCTCGGAAGTCTGGATCGCCACGACCGCCTCGTCGGAACTGTCGCGATACTCGATCATGTCGAAGTAATGGTCGGGACGAAGCCGGTTGAGGGCCCTCGCTGGGCCGGCGGCAATCGCGGCGTGGGGAGTACCCGGCGGGTCCAGCTGCCATCCCGCGATCTGCGAGGCAACGCAGGCGATGATGGGGTTGTCCACCATGACCCGAACCGCGGTAAGAGTCCGGTCGCCGAGGGGGAAGGGCTCATAGCCGACCTCGCCCAAGCCGCCCAGGGTCACCAGGACGTAGTCCTTCGCGGCCCGCCAGCTCCCGGGCGCCTCCTGTCCCATGTCGATCACGGTCGCCCCGTTCGCCAGACGAAATACTTTCACGCCTAGCGGTTCGGGGTCCGCCAACATTCGCCGAACGATCTTCATCGCCTCGCGATTAATGCTAACCATGTGGATCCTGCCTCTCCGGCGGCGGCCCGCCGAGCTACGACGCTAACTCGCGCCGAGTCCATTTTTCGGGATCGAAGTCATGACGCCGATGGCAGTGCACAGTGAGGCGACGGGACTTCCGGGCAAATCGCGAAGCGATGAGCCGTCAGGCTCTGCTGCAGAATCATCGAAGCGCCGCCGTCTTTCCATACATGTACATACATGTACATGCAACCACATTGGTCCGGATAATAACATTCCTGTTTTCCCTTGTCAACAAAGAATATCCCCCGTTTTAAGGCCTTTGTGTCGATGGAGGCAGCGGGACGCCATAATAGGAGCGCGAAAGCGCCTCGATATTGATCTGCCCGCCCGCGAAAGAGTGACCGGTTTGGAGACTGTTGATAATGACCTTCGCCGGCGAATCGAGCAAATCCGGCACCGAAAACCAATTGCGATGAAAGCGTTCGAAGATGCGGGCGAAGGGCATGCCCCAGTACTCACCCGAGTTGACATCGAAGCACAGGGTCCGGACGATCGGCTCGATTGCCTCATCGGGGGCGTCCGCGTAGAGCACCGTGGTGGCGCCATAGAACAGCGCGTCGTTCGCTCTTCCCATGACCTCGACCTCATCCTTGACCAACGGGGCGACGGGCGCAGTGCCGAACCCGTGCTTGATCGAATGGATGTCGAACCCGCGCAGGAACAGCTTGATCATGACCTGCTCGACCGTGCGCGAGGCGACTTGAATCGCGCCCACCAGGCAGGCGGTCGGAGCGAAGACCACGTAGACATTTTCGGGGCTGAGGCGGCACGACTCCGCGACCGCCATGCACAGCTCGTCGTTCGGGACCCTCGGGGTCTGCAGTTGGACTACCACTTCCCGCCCATCCGGATCCTTGTACCCGTGACCTGACCAGCGATCGGCCAGCGCTACCGCCCGTGCGGGGCCGGACCCGATTTGCGCGAACTCGCCTTTCCCCAGTTCCCAGCACCCAGCCTGCGAGGCGACCACGGCCAGGACCGGATGGTCGACCCAGACGTCGATAGAGGGCAGAGTGAAGGGGCCGACCTCGAACCTGCCATATGCGGCCCTGCCGAGCCCGCCGAAGCCGGCCTCGACAAAGGCCTGCCCTGCTTTCCAGCTGCCCGGGCAGTTCAACCCCATATCGACGAGAGTGCTTCCGCAGTCGGCGCGCCAGGCCCTGACCTGATACTCGTCCGCATTCGCGACGGCATGCTTGATGATCGCGACGGCTGCGCGATTTACGCTGTAGCTTTCCATATCTTCATCCTCCCGGCCATCGAAGCCGTTCATTCAACCTTTTCCCGATGCAATGCCCATGAAGCGCGCCTGTACGCTTTAAGTCCTTTCGCGTAGGTAGCGTCGAGATCGTGATCGGGCTCCAGGCGCAGCATGGAAGGCCGAAGGCGAGCTACACCCTCCTCCAGGGTGACGTAGGCGCCGATGCCCAGGCCGGCAAGTATGGCGCCGCCCAACGCGGCCCAGTTCGCGTAGCTGGCCAGCTGAATCGGGACGCCGCAGGCGTCGGAAAGGATTTGCGGCCAGACGGGGCTGCGGTTCGCTCCTCCGGCCAGCCACAGGTCCTCGACAGGGATCCCGGCCGCGCGCAGCTCGTCCAGGGCCCATCGCACTTCGTAGGCGCAGCCTTCCAGTAGCGCTCGCGACATATCCGCGCGCGAATGCGCCAAACCCATACCCGTAAAGCCGCCGCCAGCGGCGGCGTTCATGATCTGGGACGGGCCGCCTAGGGAGAGAAAGAGCAGGCCTCGGCTGCCCGGTGGGCTGCCGCGCACCAGCTCGTTCAGGGTCTCGTAGGCGCCGGCCATGTCCTTGAGGTCGGGAGCGCCCGGCGCGGCGAGGAACTGACGCAGGTACCAGTCTACGGTCGCTCCGAAGCCGCCCACCAATTGACCGGCAAGCCGTTTCCCCTCGACGGCGTGAAAATACAGGTTGACCCACTCGGGGATTGTATCGGTGGTCTCGACGTCGACGACGCTCATGATAACCCAGGCAGTGCCGGTGGACAGCATCACCTTTCCGGGCTCCGTCATGCCCATACCAAGACCCGCGCAAGGCTGGTCGTTTCCCCCGGCAATGACCGGCATCCCCGAGGGAAGCCCCGTCAACCGGGACACCGCGTCGGTGATCTCTCCGACCTTTCGGCCGGCCCAGCCAATCTCGGACTGCATAGAGGGATCGACGCCGCCTATCGAGCACAGCTCCTCGCTCCATTCGCCGGTCTTAATATCGACCAGCAGCATTTCTGAGGCTGCCGACAGATCTGTCGCGAAACGGCCGGTCAATCGGTGGATGAGGAAATCGGCCGGACCGAGGAAGCGCTTCGCCGCCGCATGGATGTCCGGACGGTTCTGCCTCAGCCAGGAGATCGAGGGAAGGGGGAGACCGGCGAAGGGCTGCCATCCGCTCCGCTTTCTGATGACAGACGCGGTCCCATCGGCCTGCCATCGGCGGCTGATTTCCTGGCTGCGGTTATCCAGCCAGGTAATCATAGGATAGACCGGGTCGCCATCCAGGTCGGCTGGGATGATCGAGCCGGCCTGGGCCGCGATGGCCATCGAGAGTATCCGGTATCCGCTCGATCCGTCGACGATCTCGCGCAGGGCGAGGACCAGGCCTTCCCAGACTGCCTCCGAATCCTGCTCGGTCCAGCCCGGCCGCGGAGTCAGCAGCGGATACGGGCGCCCGGCGCTGAAGACTTCCGCGCCGTCGAGCTCGAAAAGGACGGCCTTTACGGATGAAGTCCCGACGTCGATCCCGAGGATAGCATCTTTCATGCGAGCCATCTCCTTTTGTGCATGCTAGGACAAAGACCCGGGGCTCGCCTGCGGATACAGGCCGCCGGCTTCATCGATGCTGGCGCCTTCATGTATGATAGCGACGAGGGCTCGAACGATTGCGGCGGGATCTTCTGCCTGGAAAATATTGCGTCCGACGGCGATCCCCGCGGCGCCTGCCCGAACAGCCTTCCAAACGGACTCGAACAGTTTCATCGGATCGCTTACCTTCGCCCCCCCCAACATGACCGTGGGGACATAGCATGATTGGACGACGCGTTGGAATTCCTCGGCGTAGGGGACTTTCAGCCAATCAGCGCCGAGCTCCGCGGCGACGCGGGCGGAAAGGGCGATATTATCCGTTGTAAAGAATTCCGGGCCTGCATCGAAGCCGCCCGGCTGCATTTCGGCCATCACGGGCAAGCCCCAGGCATGAGCCCGCGCAATCACTTCCGCCAGGGTTCGCAATGTGCTCCTCTCGTCCGGAGTCCCGGGGAAAGCGGAAACCGCAACCGCGTCGGCGCCCACGCGAAGGGCGTCCTCGACCTGGAAGAATTGGACGCCCGGCCCCATCGCGCCGAGCTTCGTGCCGCCTACGTCGAGCCGAAGGATCAGTCCGAGGGGCGATATTTCTTCGGAGAACCTGGTGGCGACGCCGTAGCTCGTAAGGATGGCGTCCGCGCCTCCGGCCGCTATCTTGCCCAGGATCTCCGCTGGCCTCTCGAGGCCTTTTACCGCGCCTTCAGTCAGCCCATGGTCGAGCGCCACGATCAAGGTTCGACCGTCAGAACGGAAAATTCGGTTCAGCCGACGCGTAATCATAGTATTGCCCCTCTCTCGCACGTTCGATTCGGATCGTGTAGCCGCCTCAACCGATCGGGAATATTTTCCTGACCCCCGCGAGCGCCTCGGCCTCGGTGGTGGACGGGTAGAATTCCAGGCCGAGGTAGCCTGAGAATTTCAGGTCGACGAGTTTTCGGTAGATGTTCTGGAAATTGATTTCGCCTGTCCCCGGGTCCTTGCGCGTAGGAACGTCGGCGATATGGACGGCTTCATAGAGGCCGGCGTACGCTTCCAGGCCCCAGATGAGATTCCCGTTACCGCGCTGCTGGTGATAGCAGTCGAATACCATTTTCAGCTGCGGATGGTCCATGCGCCGGACCCAATCAGCGGCCAGGGAATGGTCGTTGACCAAGATCCCGCCTTTGATGTGGAATTCGTTGAGGCCCTCGATCCATACTTTTACCTGCGTCTGCTCGACGAGCTTGAGGATCTTCTCCGTCTGAGACAGTACGTTCGCATACTGCTCGGCGGGAGTGTAGTTCGATGAGAGTCGACGAGTCCACGGGCGGCCATCGATGATATCGACCTGATTCGAGAAGAGGAAAAGATGCTCGACGCCGTGAGCGCAGGCCGCTTCCAAGCTTTCCGCCCATGTTCTCAGCGTAAGCTCGTTATCCATCGGGTCGGCGAGGCTTCCCATGTCTTCGTCGAAGACCGAGTTGATCACCGCTCCCAAGCGACGGCATTCTCGCGCGAGCTCGGCTAAAGGTTGCTGGCGCCACGACCAAATATCCAGGCGGCGGAGGCCTAGCTTGACCATGGGCTCGACGCGTTCGACTATCGGCCGGTCGGTAAACCAAAAATCTAGATAGCCTGTGTATTCCATGATGTCAGTTCTCCCTTCATAGAAAGTGGGAAGTCACCTTCCATCTTCGACGCCGACGAAGCGCCGGGGGCAGCGGTGGCCTTATGGTACAAATCAACCCCGAGTTAAAAGGCGGCTAATGCCGGCATATTGGACATTAAATAACAACTCCATCGAGCCGCGACGGACTAGAAAATCGTAAAAACCAAGTGCTTGTATATGCAATTTATGACATACCTTATTCTCGCGGTCAATACTTCTCAAGAAGCGGAGAACATCGGGCTCGCTCGCGCTTGCGCGAGCCGCGCAGAGCACGAAGGACATCCGATCGGCGATGCCTCCATCGGCCGCTTCTGCCGGAGGCTTCAATATATCATTCTGTGTCTCAAGTAGAAAAAATGCGGACCATGGGAATGGATGCTCAGCATCTCCGTATGCGGATGGCTTCTTGACGTGAATGAGTCGGAGCGCATGCCTAGGGACAAGGCTTTCCCTCCCACGTAAATGCATGAATAACTGAGGAATACCTCGTCCAAAATTTTTTGCTGAATCAAATGGTGACAATAGCTCGGACCTTCAATCACGATTTTGTCGATGCCAAGATTCTTGAGGATATGCATGGTCAGTACTGCATCCGGCATGGAACCTTCCCCGGTAACGATGACGGGCATCGCCTTTTTCTCCAGTAAACCGGACACCCGCTCCGGATCGTCCACCACGATATAATCCGCCTTGCATCGCGAACGTACCCGATCCATTCCGGAAGGCGAAGTGGTGATCATGAACGGCATCAACGGATAGTTGTTCAGGAATGGGTGTTCGAAGTTGATCTCCGACCCATCGAGCGAGGTTATGATCTGCCAGGGAACCGGATTGCGGCCTTCCGCGATCCGCGCATCCTCGAGGTCCTGATCAAAAATATGGTGGCTGCTTTCCAAGTCGGTGCCGAACATGCCGGCGGTTACCGAATCTTCCTTTTTTCGCCCGAACCCTCCACCGAATCCCATGGAAGCGTCGCTGACGGCTCGCAGCATGTTGAGCACCCAAAAATCCGCGGCCCCGCCGTCGGGGTCCATCTCGTTCGTTTGCGCGATCAGAGGACCCTCGGGAGCATCTTCGAAGGCGATTTTCCCATCCAGGCTGAGCACCATGGATGCGTACAGGTACGGCCTGCGCTCGGGAAGCTCGGGAAAATTGAGCGGACCGTACACCCTGCGGACCTTTTCCGAACTCGTGGTCATGGTGCCGAAAGCCGCCAGGGAAGGGCTCTCAAAAATGCGGGTGAGCTTGATCCTTTCCGTTTCGTAGCTGATTTTCGGGAATGGCGTTCTTTCGGTCTTCTGCATGTACGCGGCTCCTTATGCCATTTGCCGGAAGCGATCGATGTTTTCGATCCGTCCGGGATTTTTTCCAGGCACGCGTTCAACGGGGATCGAGGGAGAGAACGCGGTCATATCTGCCTACCGCCGCAGACAGCGAGTTCCGTTCCTGTCATGAATGCGCTCTCGTCGCTGGCCAGGAAGAGGGCCGCCGAAGCCATATCTTCCACCGATCCGAGTCTCTTCAATGGATACAGATTCGCCATGAAGGTCCTCAAGGCAGCGCTGTCCTTCGCTTCTTCGAAACGATGCTGAATCATCGGCGTGTCGACTAGACCGGGCAAGATGCAATTCGCCCTTATCCGGGGCGCCAACTCGAGGGCGATGCATCGCGTGAGCATGATGACAGCCGCCTTGGAGGGACAATAGGCTATCCGGTCCGGTATGGCTTTGATACCCAGGTCCGATGCTATGTTGATTATGGATGCGCCAGGGCTTTTTTGCAGGAATTGGAGAGACGCCTTGCATACATTGAAAGTCCCGCCGACATTTATTTGGAACATTTTGCCGAACGCATCGCTATCCGTTGTTTCCAACCTACCCTCGCCGGTTATTCCCGCGGAGTTAACCACGATGTCTAGACCGCCGAATCGCGCGTTCGCCGCCTTTACCGCCTCGGTAGCCTCCTCTGAAATCGAGATATCGGCCTTTATATAGAAAAACTGTCCATGAACGAGGGAGGCGCGCTCGCGTCGTCCACAGCCGACGACGGAGGCTCCCTCTTCGCAGAAGCGGGATGCGATGGCTTCGCCGATGCCGGAGCTTGCACCGGTGACGAATGCGATCTTCCCTTCCAATCTACCTTTTGCCATATAGCACAACCCTCCAGGCCGGGATACGATCATCGTCGGAGTTTGGAAAGAATATATTCCGCCGTCAAAGGAATCCGGTCCAGGATCGCGCCTCCCAAGGCGTGGCTGACGGCGTTCACGACGGCTCCGGCTACGCCGTCGGTTGCGCATTCGCCAATGCTCTTCGCGCCGAACGGCCCGGCGGATTCGGGGTCTTCCACGGTCAGGACTCGAATATCCGGCATATCGACCGCCTTGAGCATTCGATAGGCTTTCAAGTTCGGATTCGTGACCTTTCCCGTTTCAGGATCGATGCGCATCTCTTCGCTCAAGGCATAGCCAAGGCCCATGTGGATCCCGCCGTGGACCTGCCCTTCGAACAACAGGGGATTGATCACCTTGCCCGAGTTGTGCACGGACATTATGGATAGCGGCTTGATCGCCCCTGTTTCCGAGTTCACCTCGACCTCGCAGAATACGGCGGCGTAGCTGTCGACCGCGTCCTTGGACTCGAAGGTCTTGGTCGAGGCCAGTTCCCTTTGATCGCCGCGCTTGCCTGCCTGGGCTGCGCCGATGATATCGACGAAAGAGCACCGCCGACCCGGATCCTCGCGATCGATCACCCAGCCGCTTTCAAGTTCCAACCGATCGGCTGGAGCTGCCAACGCACGACTCGCTTCCTCTATCAACTGGTCCCGCAGATCCTTGGCAGCGAGGATGGTTGCATTGCCGCCTATGAAAGTGGTTCGCGATGCCTGCGCGCCGAGATCCAGCGGCGTCACATCGGTATCCGCTTCAACGACCTCGATGTCCTTCGGGGGGATCGTGAGAATTTCAGCGGCGATCTGGGCGAGTACCGTTCGCGAACCGTTACCGAGGTCATGGGTGCCGGTGAGCATGGTGGCTGACCCGTCATTGTTCAGCCTGATGGTGACGGTGGTAAGATCCTGATAGACTGGATACCAGCCGTTCCCATGAACCGCTATGTCCATCCCGACCCCGAGGCGCGACTTGCCTTCGCGCGTTTTCTCGGCGGCGAGTCTCCGTTTCTTCCACGCGAACTCGCGTGAGCCTTTCAGGATGCATTCCGCGACCAAAGCACTGTGCATGTCGTTCCCCATGCAGTTCTTCTCGTGCGGCCGCACAACGTTGCGAAGTCGGAACTCGACCGGATCCATTCCCAATTCCCGGGCGATGCGGTCCGTATGAGTTTCGCGGGTAGCCGTTATCTGCGGGCAGCCATACCCTCTCATAGCTCCGGCGGATGGCGTGTTCGTATAATACGAAGCGCCCGAATAGAACATTTTTTCGGCTCGGTAGAGGATGAACATCTTCCCCGATTGCGCCCCTACGGTGTTCGGACCCGAGCCTGCGTAGGCGCCGGTGTTCAGGCTGGAGCTCACATGCTGAGCGATGAGCGTTCCATCGCTACTCACCCCGCTCTTGATGGTCAGGATGCCTTCGTGCCGGCAGCGCGTCGAACTGAATGTTTCACGGCGATCCAGCCGCAGTTTCACCGGTTTGAAGGTCCTCATGGAAAGAACGGCCGCCACGGGCTCGTGCATGACCTCGAGTTTCCCGCCGAAGGCGCCTCCGCATACGGTTTTAATGACCCGGATGCGGCTCTGCGGGATGTTGAGCGCGGTCGACAAGACGTCCCGGAAACAGAACACGTTCTGGCTGGATGTCCAAACGATAAGCTTGCCGTCCCTGGTATAACTGGCTATATGGCATACTGGCTCTATATAGCCATGATGCACCCGGGGAGTATGGAAGGTATCGGTAAATACTCGGGCCGCGGAGCCTATCGCGGTTAGGACTTCTTCCTCGTTCGCGTTCCCATAGGCAAGACGGCCGCCGCATAGATTCGTCCCGTCGATGCCGTGGGGATTGGCCTGCGGACTGCTTCCTTGAAGCGCGGATTCCAAGGTTATGGCTGCGGGCAGAAGTTCGTACTCGACCTCGATAAGCTTGACCGCGGCGGCGGCTATGAACGGATCGTCCGCGGCGACGGCGGCGACTCTGTCGCCGACGAAGCGCACCGTATCGTCAAAGATATATTCCGTTTTAGGCATATCGAAATCGCTCGCGTCAAGATAAAAGCGCGCCGCGCTGTTATACGCGATGCGGGGCGTGTTGAAGACATGTGCCAACGCGCGCACGCCGGGCAGGGCTTCTGCCTTGCTCGTATCGATCTTTTTTATCCGTGCATGAGCATGGGGCGAAAGAAGCAGCTTGGCATGAAGCATGCCGTTCATGCGAAGGTCATCGACATACTGGATCTCTCCAGCCGCTTTCATCTCCGCCTCGCGATTGGGTAGCCGCTTGCCTACCCAATCGAAGCCGCGCTCCGAGACCTGCGACTCGAAGGCTTTCGCGGAGCCTCGCGCGGACTTGCGCGCTTCAGGCATCGCCGCTTCCCTGGCTTCCCTTCGCGTGAGGATGGCGCGAGTCCCCAGTGAGTGGCGCCATCCGGGCCGCTGCCATCTGGATCGCCTCCACGGTCTTCACGTATCCGGTACATCTGCATAGATTGTTGGAGAATGCTTCCCGTATTTCCCCTTCAGTCGGCTCCGGGTTTGTGGCAAGAAGGGCCGTACCGGTAATGATCATGCCTGGGCTGCAGAAACCGCATTGGATCGCCCCGGCCTCCACGAAGGACCGCTGGAGAATGCTTAATTCGCCGCTTTTTTGCAAACCCTCGATGGTGGTTATTTCACACGCCTCAACGTTGTAGGCCGGTAGTACGCATGAGTTCCGCGGCTTCCCGTCAACCAGGACCTTGCATGCGCCGCAATCCCCCGCGCCACAACCGTACTTGGTGCCCGTCAGGCCGAGGACGTCCCGTATCACATAGAGCAGGGTCCAGGCTCTTCGAACGCGCAGAGAGGTGGGAGCGCCATTTACGGTGAAATTCACCACGCGATCTTGCTCATCCAATAGTATCGACTCCTAGTCCCTCGCTCTATTCGAGACTCGGAACAGGTATATACAACTTACATTTCATTTTATGCCGACCCCAACTATCCGTCAAGCGACAATCCGAACAGGCAGCGAGAAGCTCTCCCTCGGGCTCTGAGCAGGCCGACATGATCGAGTCGGTCTCGTACGAGGGAACCGACCTACTGACTCGGCAATTGAAAGGCAGTCATCGCATCGAAAAAGGGCTTAGCCCTGCGGCCCTTTTTCGATGCTCACGTCATTCGTTTTATTGCCGGGTCAGCAGTGCAGACGGCGCTGATGGAATTACCGCGGGCGGGGATCTAGCCCATCGAATAGCGGGACGCGACGCGAAGAGCGCAGTCTTCAGAATTGGAGCAATAGGGAGAGGTCCATAATGGCTGGGTTAAAGTAGATTTTGATATAGCCCATTTTTTGATCAAACAGATTGTAATATATTTCTTCCCAGCATAGCAGCGCGCAGTTTGGCTTCATACCGAAGAGATTGCCGGAAAGGCCAGCATTTTCCGCCATCAACCATGCAGTGGTGTGATTGCTCTCCGTCGTGCAATGTTCCCTTAGGAATTCGTTCATATTGTCGATATATTCGCCCGATTCCGGCATTAAGACGACGATGCTCTCCAAGAGTTCGACATCTCCATGAATCGCCAACTTGCCATCGGCGAAGAACTCCAGGTCGAATCTGATCACCATCGAGCCGGAAGCCTCGGGCATTCTCCTAAGCATTCCCTCGGAAGGCGGCAAGGCGGAGGCTTCTGAGCGAACCGATCGCACGCTGTATCCAAGCGAAGTCAGCATGCGCCTGAAATCCGAGTTGATGTCGATGCGCATCGGCAAGTTGGTCACTGCAGGGTGCCCGAAATTCCCTTTACCATGCTTGCGAGTTATAATTCCTTCCTGAATCAAGGTGCTCATGGCCTTTCGGACGGTTTCCCTGCTAATCCCGAGTTTGGCAGTCAATTGATTCTCGGGCTCCAGTTGGTTATTCCCGGGCATCATGCGCTGAATTTTGCCGAGCATATACTCTCTCGCCTTAAGGTAGAGCGGCAGATCACTATCTTTTTCTTCCATTTGTCCTTGCCCGCGAAATTGCGTAATCGAGTATTGCAAAGCGGGTCACCGACTGTCAATCGTTATCGAGGCGGCGCGCTTCGCTGCTTCGAAGCCAAATAAGAGGCAGCCCGGGATTGAGTCGATGCCTTTTCTTTGCAGGTCAAACATTTACTCGCCTCCCGCCCGGTCTCGCCCCCGCGCCTTGCCTTCGTGGTTCGGCGTTCCGGGCCGGGCTCTGCGCTCTCGCCCGCAATACGGCGCTTCGCGTCGTGTGCCGCAAGGAATCGATTGTTGTGTTCGCCTTCGGCGAACTCGGCCTCCCTGTGGGCTCGACCGATCTGCATCCTCAGATGATCGGATGCAGATCGGAGCGCAGAGCCTTCGAGACCGGACGGGGAAAAAAATAAGAGCTAGGATCGCGAGTGCGATCCTAGCTCTTAACTCCCCCGCCCGGTCTCGAACCAGGGACCCAGTGGTTAACAGCCACTTGCTCTGCCAACTGAGCTACAGGGGAATGCTCTCTTCCGAAAGCCTAAAAAAACTACTCCGTTCGGACCGGCTTGTCAATACCTTCGCGACTCTCGGAGTCTCACTTCCTCTTCGCCGGCTTCTTCGCGGCCGCCTTCCCCCCGGAGACGGATGATTTCCTTTTTATCGCTATCGCTTCGGCCCTGGCCTTGAGGCCCTTCTTCGAGGAAGCGGCGGGAGCCGACTTCCCTGAACCCGCCTTGGATTTGCTTCCGGCAGACTTTGCCTTAACGCGCGCGTGGTCGGCGAGAATGCCCTTCTTTCCTTTCGCCGGGACGTCGGGGAAAAGCTCTTGGGCTTTCGCCGACGAGGCGGCGTTGGCCGCAGCCTTCTTGGCGAGCCTGCTTACGCCGAGCTGGGCCGAGATCGACTCCTTGGCAGCCAGTCTCACGCCTTGGGCCTTGAGGCCCCTCTCCTCGAAGTCCGCGGCGCGGAAGGCCTCTTCCTTCACCTTCATCCGCGGCTTCGGCGCATAGGCGACCGTAAAATCGAAATCCTCGTCGGTCGAGAACAGGAGTATCTGAGACCCGTCAGGCACGAGGAGGTAGTCCTTGTTGTTGATGTACTGCTCGATGCGGCAACGCTTGATGTAGGGGAAGCCCGTCTCGCCTTCCTTGAATACGACGGTGAACAGGTTCTTGGGCAGTTCCTCTTTCTCGGCGCTCCCGCAGAAGAGCAGGCCTTTGTCCACGAAGACTTTTTCGGGGACGGTCATGGCCGTATACACGCCATTGCGGCGGATGGCGATGATTTTATCGTAGGGAGAGACGTGGGCGAGGATCTCGCCTCCCGACACCGAGGTTCCGAGGTATCCGGAGGCTTCGTCGTAACGGAGGGCCATGTCCTTGCGCGCCGCTTCCTTGACGTCCACCTGCCTGAATTCGGAAAGCTCTGTCCGCCGAGGCCAATCCTTCTCGAGGCGCTTCGCGATGCCTTCCAGGAAGGCCACGGCGTAGTCGACGAGGGAGGCGAGGTTCTTCCGCACTTGGGAGAGTTTGGCCTTCAGGACGTCGAGCTCCTCCTTGGCCTTGTTGATGTCGTAAAGGGATATCCGGCGGATCGGGATCTTGAGGAGGCGCTCGACGTCCTCCTCCGTTACCTGCCTCCTGATCTCCTTCTTGAAGGGCTCGAGACCGTCGAATACCGCCTTGCGCACCCCCTCCTGGGTCTTCATCCTCTCGATAGCCTTGTAGACGCGCTCTTCGATGAATATCCGCTCGAGGGTCCTCGCGTGGATCTCGTCCAGGAGCTCGCCCGCCTCGAGCTCGAGCTCGCGCTTGAGGATTTCGAGGAGGCGGCTCGCGTGGTGCTTCACTATGTCGGTCGCCTTCATGATGACAGGCAGCTCGTCCTTTATCACGAGGAGGTTGCAGGATATCGACTGCTCGCACTCGGTGAAGGCGTAGAGCGCGTCGACCACCTCCGCGGCGTAGACGCCGCGCTGGAGCTTGATCTCGATCTCGACCTTGTCGGTAGTGAAGTCCGATATCGAGGCGATCTTGATGCGCCCCGCCTTGGCCGCGGCCTCGACGCTCGCGATGAGGCTCTCGGTAGTCGAACCGAAGGGCAGCTCCCTTATGAGGATCCGCTTCTCGTCGGACAGATCGAGCTTGGCCCGGACGCGGACCTTGCCCGAGCCGTCCGCGTACTCGGAGGCGTCGCAGAGTCCTCCGGTGGGGAAGTCGGGATCGAGCTTGAAACGCCTGCCCTTGAGCGCGGCTATCTCGGCCTTGATCACTTCGACCGGGTTGTGGGGAAGGATGCGCGTGCTCATGCCGACCGCGATGCCCTCGGCGCCGAGAATGAGGACGACGGGGACCTTCGCGGGAAAGACGAGCGGCTCGCTGTTGCGGCCGTCGTAGGACTCGACGTATTCGGTGATCTTGGGCCTGTACAGAAGGTCCTTCGCGAGGCTGGTGGCCCTGCACTCGATGTAGCGGGCCGCCGAGGCCTCGTCGCCGGTGGCGATGTTGCCGAAATTGCCCTGCTTGTCTATGAAGAGTTCCTTGTTCGCCAGGACCACGAGGGCGGAGTAGATGGACGCGTCGCCGTGGGGGTGGTATTGCATGCAATGGCCGACGACGTTGGCGACCTTGTGGAATTTGCCGTCGTCCATCTCGAAGAGGGAATGGAGGATGCGCCGCTGCACGGGCTTGAGCCCGTCCTCGAGGTCGGGTATCGCCCGGTCCTTGATGACGTAGGACGCGTAGTAGAGGTAGTTCTCGTTGAAGATCTTCTTTACGTATGCCATTGTTCCCTCGCCGTCGGGCAGGCTCGACTAAAGGTCGCTCACCAGGTTCTGCATGATGAACTCGCGGCGGTCCGGGGTGTTCTTGCCCATGTAGAACTCGAGTATCTCGGGCACGGCCTTGAGGGCCTGCACGTCCACGCGCACGAGACGCATGTCCTCGCCTATGAAGCGGCCGAACTCGCTGGGGCTGATCTCGCCGAGGCCCTTGAAGCGCGTGACCTCGGAGGACGCGCCGAGCTCCTTGACGCACGCGTCGCGCTCCTTGGCGCTGTAGCAGTAGCGCGTATCCTTCTTCGTGCGGACGCGGAACAGGGGGGTCTCGAGAATGTGCACCCGCCCCTGGACGACGAGCTCCTCGAAGAAGGTCAGGAAGAATGTCAGCAGGAGGTTGCGGATGTGAAAGCCGTCGTAGTCGGCGTCCGTGGCCACGACGATGCGTCCGTAGCGCAGGCCTTCGATATCCGTCTCGATCCCGAGGGCCATCATCAGGTTGTAGAGCTCTTCGTTCTTGTATATGGCCGAGCGGCCGCGCCCGAACATGTTCTCGGGCTTGCCCCGGAGGCTGAAGATGGCTTGAGAATACACGTCGCGGGAGCTCACCATGGAACCGGCCGCGGAGAGGCCCTCGGTGAGGAAGATCGTGGATTGCTCGCCCTTCGGATCGCCCAGATGGAACTTGCAGTCCTTGAGCTTCGGAATGCGCAGCTCGATCTTGCGCGCGGCCTCCTTGGCTTCCTTTTTGACCACGTTGAGCTCGGTCCGGAGCCTCTCGTTCGCGGCGATCTTCTCCTGGAGGCGCCTGGCCGCCTGCGGATTCTTGCGGAGGAACTCGTCGACGCCGCTCTTCACCTCTTGGAGTATCCACGGCTTGATGTCCGTGTTGCCCAGCTTGTTCTTGGTCTGGCTCTCGAAGACGGGATTCTTGAGCTTCACGGCGATCGCCGCGGCGATGCCCTCGCGTATGTCCTCGCCCTTGTACTGCGCCTTGAAGAACTCGTTGACCGCCTTCAGGAAGCCTTCGCGGAAGGCCGAGAGGTGGGAGCCGCCGTCGGAGGTCCACTGGCCGTTGACGAAGGAGAAGTACTCCTCGCCGTAGTCGTTCGTATGCGTGAAGGCGAACTCGATCTTGTCGCCCCGCCAGTAGCCGATGTCGTACAACGTGGCATCCCCGACCTCGGCGTAGAGAAGATCGTGCAGGCCGTTCTTGGAGGCGTAGTCGGCTCCGTTGAAACTGAGCGTCAGCCCCGAGTTCAGGTAGGCGTAGTTCCACGCGCGCTTCTCGACGAACTCCGGGTTGTAGGCGTAGTCGCCGAAGATCTCGCGGTCGGGAGTGAACTCGACGAGGGTGCCGTTCGGCTCCTTCCTCGCCTCCGTCTCGCGCTTGTACTTCAGCACGCCCTTCTCGAAGCGCGCCTCGAACTGGCGGCCATCGCGGTAGGCGACGACGCGGAACGACGAGGAGAGGGCGTTCACGGCCTTGGTGCCGACCCCGTTGAGGCCGACCGAGAACTGGAAGACGTCGTCGTTGTACTTGGCGCCGGTATTGATGACCGAGACGGCCTCGACGACCTTGCCCAGGGGAATGCCCCGGCCGTAGTCCCGTACGGAGACGAGGGCGCCTCCCTGGGCCTCGACCCGAACGACGATCCGGTCGCCGGCCCCCATGATGAACTCGTCGACCGAATTGTCGATCACTTCCTTGAGCAGGACGTAGATGCCGTCGTCGGGATTGCTCCCGTCGCCGAGGCGACCGATGTACATGCCCGTTCGCAGGCGGATATGCTCCAGCGAGCTCAGGGTCCTGATCTTGGACTCGTCGTATCCTTGAGCGCCTTTTGCTGCCATATCCGCGAAAATGTAGCACGCAGCGGCGTCCTCGGGTAAGTGGGCCGGATCCGCGCCGCGTGCCGCGACTCGGGCCGCGGGGCGCGAGGGCTCGGATTCCGGGGAATTTCGATATAGAATACGAGAGTGGTGAAAAGCCGTCTCGCCGCCGCCGCGGCCCTCGCCTTCCTATTCTCCCCTCGGCTCGCGCACTGCAAGGACTTCCCGGAGACGGTCGCGGCTGCCGACCCTCTGTCCGCCGCGACGCGGCCCGGCCTTCCGTCCGGGATGGGAGGAGCCTTCGAATATGGCGACTACGCCTTCGCCCACGACGAGGTCGACAGCTTCTACTTCAGGCTCAGCGCCAGCCCGGTCATCGCCGACTTCGGGGACGCCTTCGCCCTGGGCGCGATTTTCGAGAGCGTATTGCTGTGCGGGCCGGTGCTGCCGGGTACCGCGGCGGCCAACGTCGCCGATTTCTGGATGAACGCGGTGCAGTTTCAGTACGGACTCTACGCCTCCCTCGCCTTGCCTTTCGACGGCAAGCCCCATCTCCTCGCCGAGTACTCGAGGACGAGCCAGCATCCTCTGGGCAGTCCCGATTTCACCTTCTCGCAGGTCTCGGCGGACCTCCTCGTCCTCGGCATCGCCCCGCCCGAGTTCGGTCTCGGCCCGGTCTCTCTGCGATCCTATGCCCGGGCCGGCTACAGCTCGCTCTTCGCCTTCTGGCAGAGCGCCTTGCCCCAGCCGCGGATATCCTGGCTCCTCAAGCTCGGTGCCGAAGCCGATCTGCCGCTTGGCGGCTCCTGCTCCCTCGTCGCACGAGCCTATCCCGAGATCTTCATCGATCGCTTTACGGGTCTCTTCGATGCGAACTGGTTCGCGGAGGCCGGAGCGGCATTCGAAAGAGGCCAGGACAGCACGGAGATCCTCATTACGATCTACGACACGAAGAATTCGGATCTGCTCGCCCCGCCCGCGGTGAACCCCGCCTTCGAAGCCGGCGTCGCGATCAGGTTCTCCTACGACAGGGCGAGGTCCCCCGAAAGGCCCTAGCTAGAGCTTCGCGTACTCGACGGCGATGCGCGCCGCCAATCCGGCGTTGCTCAGCACGAGGGCTATGTTCGCCTCGAGGCTCTCGCCCCCCGTGAGCTCCTTCACCTTGGCGAGGAGGAAGGGAGTCACGTCCTTCCCCTTGATGCCGGCCGTCGCCGCGGCTTCCAGAGCTCCCTCGATCGCGGCGCCTATGGCGGAGGCGTCCATGGAATGCTCTTCGGGCACCGGATTCGCCACTACCACTCCCCCGCCGAGGCCGAGGTCCCATTTTACCTTGAGCAGACTGGCGATTGCGGCAGGGCTATCCGCCCTCTCGACGAGTCTGAGCCCGGATCGGCTCGTATAGAACGCGGGGAATTCGTCGGTTCCGAAACCGATGACAGGCACTCCCTCGGTCTCGAGGTATTCGAGGGTCTTCGGCAGGTCGAGTATGGACTTGGCGCCGGCGCAGACAACCGCGACCTCCGTCCGGGCCAGCTCTTCCAGGTCGGCGGAGACGTCCCAGCTGCGCTCGGCGCCGCGATGCACGCCGCCGATGCCTCCCGTGGCGAAGACCCTGATGCCGGCCATAGCGGCGATGATCATCGTGGCGGCGACCGTCGTAGCCCCATCGCCCTTCGAGGATACGACGCGAGGCAGGTCGCGGCGGCTCACCTTCGCCACGCCGGCGCTTCCGGCCGGGCCCTCGCCGGGACGGCCGAGGGCCTCGATCTGGGCGGTCGCGAGGCCCGCCTTGAGACGGCCGCCGAGGACGGCGACCGTGGCCGGGACTGCACCCTTCTCGCGAACGGTCGCCTCGACGCGAAGAGCGGTCTCCACGTTGCGAGGATAGGGCATGCCATGGGAGATGATCGTGGATTCGAGGGCTACGACGGGGCGGCCGCGACCGAGCGCCTCCGCGACTTCGGGGGAGAGGTCAAGAAAGTCGTTCACATTCGATTCCTTTCGCGGTCTCCGCGAGGAGGGCCGCGCTCATGCCTGGATTTACGGGCGAATCCGCTGCCGCGGCGAGCCTCGCGGCCGCGACCGCGAGGGCGCAGCGCTCCCCCAGGCCCAGCCCTCCGAGGAGGCCCCAGGCTATGGCCGCGCAGGCGGCGTCTCCGGCTCCCGAAGCGTTCACAGCCGCAAGACCGGGCCCGTCGGGAGAAGGGAGCCGCGCGACCCAGCGCTCCCCGCCGGCGCCCTCGGCGCAGAGTCCTCCGCTGCCCGAGGAGACGAAGGCCTCCCCCAAGCCCTTGGCGCGCAGGGCGCTCGCGAATGTCATCGCGCTCGCGAGGGTCATCGCGGGGGAGAGCGTCATCGCGCTCTCCCCCGCCGGGAGGCCGGCGAGGACTGCCGCCTCGCCGCGGTTCGGCTTGGCGAAGGAGAATGAGCCGAGCGAGGAGGCGCCTTTTGCGGCCTTCGTGACGGATACGGGGTCGAAGCCGAGGAGGGGCCGCCTCGCCCCCTTCGGATAGCGCCGGGCGAGCCAGGCGATCGAGTCTTCCGATATGTTGGCGTCGAGGATGATGATGTCGGCCGAGTCGAGGAGGGAGGCCCTCTCCTCGAGCCGCTGCGGACTCAAGCGCTCGATCGAGTCCATCGCCGCGACCGCCCCGGCCAGACTGCCGTCGCTGTCCAGGATGCAGAGGTATTGCGAGGCCGCGACGCCCCTCAGCCTGAGGGAGCCGCGGAGGCCTATGCCGATCGAAGCGCAGGACTCTTCGAGCCGGGCCGAATAGTCGTCGTCGCCGAGGACGGAGAGGAGCTCTACGCGCGCACCGAGGCGGACGAGGTTCTCCGCGATATTGCGCCCGACGCCTCCAGGAGACGTATCGAGGGAGCCCGGGTTCGAGTCGCCCGGCCTGAAGGGGAGGCGGCACTTGGCCTGGATGTCGATGTTCATCCCGCCGACTACGGCGACATATGGCTTTCGGTTCACTATGGCCTCAGTTGATTCTCGTCCCGGCTTCCTATAGATTACAAGACCGAGGATAATCGTGGACCAGATTTTCGATAGATTCGAGAGAATGTTCAAGTCCTGGGTCTCCAGCGCGACGGACGACGTAGAGGAGCGATTCGGCGGAACCCGGACTCGGCGTCCCAGCGGGGATCCCGACCTCGATGCCGCCATGGACGAACTCGACGACTACCTCGATATGGGCAGGACCGAGACGGAAGCCCGCGAGCGGGAGAGGGCGCGCCGGGAGCGAGAAGAAGCCGTTCGTCGAGCCGCCGGCTCGGCGAGCGGCCCTTCCCGCCCCTCGGGTCCTCCCCCCGCGCTCCTCCAGGCCTACCGTTGCCTCGGACTCCCCTACGGTACGCCCTTCCCGGAGGTGAAGGCCGCCTACAAGCGCCTCCTGATGCAGAACCACCCGGACCGCAACTCCGCCACCCCGGCGCAGCTGAAGCGATCGACGGAGATCTCGGCCCAGATGAACGCCGCGTTTCAACGCATCGAAACCTGGAATTCCACCGGCAAGCTGGATGATAGTTGAGCCAGTCGGCACTGCGGATCTCCTTTTTCATCAAGGGGGGGGCCGCGCCTTCCGAGAATCGAACATGACCGCAGTGGAGGGAAGATTTGAATGAACGCTAACCCGCTTGCCGCTTACCGAGAGACTCGCATAAAGACCGCGAGTCCGGGACAGCTCGTCGTCATGCTCTACGATGAGGCGATCAAGCAATCCGATACGGCCATCGCGCTCCTGGGGCCGGACTCCAAGCCGAGACCCGAGGACATCGAGCGCATCAACATGGCCCTCGGCAAGGTTCAGGACGTCGTCACCGAGCTGATGGCCTCCTTGGATTTCGACGCGGGCGGCGAGCTGGCCCGCGACCTCTTCGCCCTCTACGTTTGGTTCGGCAGGGAGATGCTCGAGGCCAACATCCGAAAGGAAGTCGGCCGCGTATCCGCGGTCAGGACGATGCTCGCGGAGCTCCGCGAGGCGTGGGCGGACGCCGCCTCCAAAGCTCAGGGCGGCTCCTCCTCGGCGGTCGGCGTCAACATAGCCGGCTAAAGGCAGGGAGATATGGCAGGACCCAAGGACGAGGAGATGGGACAGAGGGTCGCGGCGCTGAGGCGCTTCCGCGAGCTTCTCGTCCAACAGAGGGCGAAGTTCGAGAACTACCTGAAGGTGCTCGACCACGAGCGGGCCGACATCGAGTCGGGCGACGTAGACAAGCTCGCCGCCCATGTCGAGATCGAGGAGGCGATAGTCTCCGAGATCTTCACTTTCCAGAAGGTTATCGACCCTCTCGAGCAGATATACAGGGCGGCCTATCCCGCCGCGGGGCAGGACCCCGAGCTTCCGGAGCTCAGAGGCACGCTCGACGAGCTCAAGCGAGAGGTTCTCCGCCGGAACGCGGAGAACCGCGCCCTGCTCAAGCGCAAGATGGAGGTCGTGCGGGCCGAGATAGCCGGCTTCCGCAATCCCCTGGCCTCGCGCTCCTCCGTATACGCCCGCCAGGGCGAAGGCAGCCTCGTGGACATACGAGGCTAGGCTGGCGTAGGGCGGACCGCTGCCACGGTATCGCGGCATAAGACTAAACGGCCTGGATGCCGTACCACTTGTTCGCGCTGCCGTTGCGCGGTGGATGTCGGCAAGAAAATGGACCCGATTCCTGAGGGCCCTTCCGTAGCGCGCCAAGGATGGCGCGCCACGGAGTACGCGGAATCGCAAAGCGATTCCGCGGCGACAGGATGTCGCGAGGGCCCACCAATGGCAGCACGAATAAATGTGAGTGTTGCCTTCGAGCCCCCTTCGGCATATCCTCATCCCATGAGCAAGCGCCCCCTGTACGTCCTCGACTCCTACGCGTTCATATACCGCTCCTATTTCGCCTTCATGAATCGCCCGCTGCGGAACGCGTCGGGCGCCAACGTCTCCGCGGCCTTCGGCTTCTTCCGCTTCCTCTTCGCGCTCTTCGACCAGCGCAACCCCGGCGCCTTCGCGGCGGTCTTCGATCCCGCGGGCAAGACCTTCCGCCACGATATCTATCCCGAGTACAAGGCGACGCGCCAGAAGACGCCCGAGGAGCTCCATGCCCAGGTGCCCCTGGTCGAGGAGATCCTTCGCGCCCTCGGCGTCCGCGTGCTCAGGGCCGACGGCTTCGAGGCGGACGACCTCATCGCCGCCCTGGCGACGCGCTCGCGCGCCGAGGGCAGGGAATGCTGGATAGTCTCGGGCGACAAGGATCTCCTGCAGCTCGTCGGGGGAAGCGTAAAGGCCCTGCGACCGGACTCGAGCTTCGCGTACAATCCTTACGGACCGGAGGAAGTCCGGGAGGAATGGGGGGTCGAGCCCGAGCGGATACTGGACTATCTGTCGCTCATCGGCGACGCCTCGGACAATGTGCCAGGCGTGCCGGGCGTGGGCGACAAGACCGCGCTCAAGCTGCTCTCCGAATACCGCAGCCTCGCCGAGCTGTACGACCGCTTGGACGAAGTGAAGCCCGAGTCCCTCAGGAAGAAGCTCGAGGCGGGCAGGGAGAGCGCCTTCCTGTCCTACAAGCTCATAACCCTCGACCCCGGCGCGCCCACCGGCCTGGCGGACCTCGACGAGCTCGACATCGACAGCCTCGACAGGGTCAAGGCCAACGCCCTCTTCATTCGCGAGGGCATGAAAAGCCTCGTGGCCTCGGGAGGCGACGCCGGTTTGTTCGTCTCGGGCTCGAATGCGACCGGAGCCGGCGCGGAGGAGGGACCCGCGAAGGGCGGAGGGTCCGAGGCTGCCCTCGCGGACGCTGCCGCGTCCGCGCCGCCCGCCGGTCTCGCGCCGCCGGAGCTCCTGGGCCCCGGAGAGTACGAAACCGTCGCGGACGAATCCAGCCTGGCCTCCTGGGTCGACCGATGCATAGCCGCCGGGACCTTCGCCTTCGATTGCGAGACCGACGACATCGACGAGCTCGCGGCGAGGCCGGTCGGGTTCTCGCTCTCCTGCGAGCCGAAGAAGGCCTGCTACGTCCCTCTCTCCTGTCCGGAGGAGCGACGCGTCGAGGAAGGTGCGGCGAGAAGACAGTTGACCAGGCTCTTCTCCGCGCGAGGCGTCGTCCTGGTCGGCCACAACGTGAAGTACGACTGGCAGGTGATGCGGCGCTTCGGAGCGCCGATGATGTGCGCCCTCCGCGATACGATGATCGCCGCTTGGCTCCTCGATGCCGAGGCGCCGTCGCTCTCGCTCGGCGCCGTCTCGGAGCGCCGCCTCGGGAGCGCGGGCATCGCCTACGAGGATGTGGTCCCCAAGGGCGCGACCTTCGCCATGGTTCCCTCGGACAAGGCGACCGCCTACGCGGCCGAGGACGCCGACTTCACCCTGCGCCTCCATCTCCTCATGGAATCCGAGCTCGAGGCCGCCGGCCTCGTCGCCCTCTACCGCGATCTCGAGATGCCCGTCCTCCCGATCCTGGGAGCCATGGAGGCCGAGGGCATCCTCGTGGACTCGAGGGAGCTGCGGGCCTACGGCATCGAGCTCGACGCGGAACTCGACTCGATCCAGGCCGGCATCTGGAAGGACGTCGGGCACGAATTCAACATCGCCTCCACCAAGCAGCTCCAGGAGGTGCTCTTCGTCGAGCGCAGGCTGACGCCGGGGAAGAAGACCAAGACCGGCTATTCGACGGACAGCTCGGTCCTCGAGGAGCTCGCGGCCCTCGACACCGTACCGAGGCAGATACTCAGGCACAGGACCCTCGCGAAGCTCAAGAGCACCTATATCGACTCGCTCGCCGCCCTCGCCGAGGCCGATGCCGCCTCTGCGGACACCAAGGCCGAGGCCGGCAGCGGGAAGGGCAGGATACATACGCACTACTCGCAGACCGGAGCGGCGACGGGCCGTCTCGCTAGCAAGGATCCGAATCTCCAGAACATCCCGGTCCGCGACGAGGAGGGCCGGCGCATCAGGATGGCCTTCGCCGCCGGTCCCGGCAATCTCCTCGTCTCGGCGGACTACTCGCAGATCGAGCTCGTCGTGCTCGCCCATCTCTCCCAGGACGCCGGCCTCCTCAAAGCCTTCCGCGAGGGAGTCGACGTCCACCGCCGCACGGCCAGCCTGCTCTTCGGGCTGCCGGAGCCCGAGGTTACCCCCGACAGGAGACGCATAGCCAAGACCATCAACTTCGGCGTCATCTACGGAATGTCGGCCTTCCGTCTCTCGAACGAGCTGGGCATTCCACGGGGCGAGGCGCAGAAATTCATCGACGCCTACTTCGCCACCTACTCGGGCGTCCGGGACTATATCGACAAGGTGGTCGCCGAGGCGGAGCGGACGGGCTACTCGACGACGATCCTCGGGCGTCGGCGTCCCATCGCCGCGATCAATTCGCGGAACAAGACCGAGAAGCAGGCCGCCGAGCGCGTCGCCGTCAACACGCCCATCCAGGGATCGGCCGCCGATATAGTCAAGCTGGCGATGCTTCGCGTCGACGCCGCCTTCCGCTCGCGCGGGCAGGGGGACGGCGGAGAGGCCCCCCGAGCCCGGCTTCTCCTCCAGGTCCACGACGAGCTGATAGCGGAAGCCCCGGAGGCCGAGGCCGACGCCGTCGCCTCACTAATGAAGCGCGAGATGGAAGCGGCGATCGAGCTCTCCCTCCCCCTGCGCGCCGAGGTGGAGACCGCGCGCCGATGGGGCGACATGCACTAGACACCATTAAAAATGATAATAGGACTTACCGGCGGGTATTGCGCGGGGAAGAATGCTGTCGCGGCCATCCTCGAGAGGCTGGGCTGGACATGCATCGATGTGGATAGGCTGGGGCACGAGGCGATCGACCTCGCGCGCGAGGCGATAGTCGCCCGCTTCGGGCCCGGGGTCCTCGGCCGCGACGGGCTCGTCGACAGGAAAGCCGTGGCGAGCATCGTCTTCGCCGATCCCGCGGCCCTCGCGGACCAGGAGGCGATCGTGCACCCGATCGCGATCCGCCTCCTCGACGAGCGCATCGCGGCCGCCGAGTCCGTGGCGAGGGCGGATGGCCGAGACTGCCTCGTCTGCGTCAACGCGGCCCTGCTCTACCGGACGCCGCAGGTCGCGCGCTGCGGCGCGATCCTCGAGGTGCGGGCCCACCTCCTCGCCCGCGTCCGCCGCGCCATGGCGCGCGACGGAATAGGAGCGCGGCGGGCCCTCGAGCGAGTCGGGCGGCAGCGCTCTTTCTGGCGGCTCCGAGCGGCTGCCGGGCGGCCCGTGATCGTCCTGCGCAACTCGGGGAGCCTCGCCGCCCTCGAAGCCTCGGCGCCGCGGGCGTTGTCGCTCGCCCTCGCGAGAGCCGTCGACCGTCCTTGAACGGCGGCGTCTCCGCCTAGATGCGCGACCTCGCCCTCCCGCCTCGGCCCAGGGCGACGAATCCGCAACCGAGCTTTTCGCTTTTCGATCCCGCCGCATGGCTTGTAGCCCTCCGATGCCGAATGTATACTTCGCCTCATCCGGGATTTCAAATGTGCCGGGAGAGACCGCCGTCCGTCCGCGCCCGTCGCGATCGGAGCGGTCTACGGCGAAGGAGAAGGACCATGCGGAAAATCACCAAGCTCGCGCTGGCGCTGCTGCTCGTCACGGTAGTCGCGACGGCCGGATTCGCCCAGAGCGCGCCCCCCGCGGCGGGCTCAAGCCTCACCATCGGTCTCGTGCTGGTGGGTCCCTACAACGATCATGGATGGAGCGAAGCCAACTACGACGGCGTCCAGTACGTCGTCGACAAGGTGCCCGGCACCAAGCTAGTCTACATCGACAAAGCCAACTCCGCGGACCGCCCAGGCACGACGGTCTCCCAGCTCGCCGAGAGCCTGGTCGCCCAGGGCGCCAAGCTCGTGATCTTCAGCTCCGACGATTTCAGCGACGAGGCGGTCAAGTTCGCCAAGGCCCATCCGGAGATCTTCATCGTCATGTCCTCCGGCGACCAGGTCTGGAAGGACGGGAAGAACTACCAGGCCCTGCCCAACATGATCAACATCATGGGCAAGTGCGAGTACATGAAGTTCGTGGCCGGCGCCGCCGCCGCCCTCACCACCAAGACCGGCAAGATCGGCTTCCTCGGTCCCCTCATCAACGACGAGACCCGCCGCCTCGCCTCCTCCGCATTCCTCGGCGCGAAGTACGCCTGGGTCAACTACCTCAAGAAGGATCCGGCCCAGCTCAGCTTCAAGGTCACCTGGATCGGCTTCTGGTTCAACATCCCCGGCGTCACCTCCGATCCCACCCAGGTAGCCGACGACTTCTTCAACTCCGGGTACGACGTCGTCATCTCCGGCATCGACACCACGGAGGCCGTCACCGAGGCCGCCAAGTTCGCCGGCCAGGGCAAGACGGTCTGGGCGGTCCCCTACGATTACGCCAAGGCCCTCGACGAGAACAAGGCCGTCTCCCTCGGCGTCCCCTACTACAATTGGGGCCCCGCCTACGCCGCGGCCGCCAAGGCTGCGATGAAGGGAAGCTGGAAGTCGCACTTCGAGTGGAACGGACCGGATTGGAAGAACATCAACAACCCCGACACTTCGGCGGTCGGCTTCAACAAGGGCACCCTCAGCGCTGACGCCAACGCCGGCGTCGACAAGCTCGTCGGCCAGCTCGCGAAGGGCCTCAATCTCTGGAAGGGCCCGGTCAACCTCCAGGACGGCAGCGTCTACCTGAAGTCCGGCCAAGCCGCCACCGACAAGCAGATCTGGTACCTGCCCCAGCTCCTCGAGGGCATGGAAGGCCAGAGCGTCTCCAAGTAGCCCGCGATTCTATGCGGAGAAGACCGCCGCGGCGCGCGCCCTCGGGCTCCGCGCCGCGGCGGTCCTCGTTTGAATCCTTTTGACAGCCTCCCCTTTCTGCCGCATTCTATCGGGGCTGGAGAGAACAGACCATGCTGATCGAGCTGCGCGACATCTGCAAGACATTCGGTCCCGTCCGCGCCAACGCGGGGATATCGATCGAGGTCGCCCCCGCGTCGATACTGGGGATACTGGGCGAGAACGGGGCCGGCAAGAGCACCCTCATGAAGATCCTCTCCGGCTTCCAAGAGCCCGACTCGGGGTCCATCGTCCTGGACGGAGAGGCTGCGACTATCCGCTCCCCGGCCGACGCTCTGGCCCGGGGTATAGGCATGCTCCACCAGGACCCGCTCGATTTCCCGCCGCTGAAGCTCGTCGACGACCTCATCCTCGGCAGCAGAGGCAGACTCAGGCCCGATCGCCGGAGGACCGCGAGGGAATTCCGCGAGCTGGCCGCGCGCTTCGACTTCGACCTCGATCCCGAAGCCTACGTCGACGCCCTCACGGTGGGGGAGCGCCAGCAGCTCGAGATACTCAGGCTCCTGTGGCTCGGGGCGCGCGCCCTCATCCTCGACGAGCCGACGACGGGAATCAGCCTGCCCCAGAAGGAAAAGCTCTTCGCCACCATCAGGCGCCTGGCTTCGGAGGGTATGACCGTACTCTTCGTCTCGCACAAGCTCGAGGACGTGGAGTCGCTCTGCGATCGCGCCGTCGTCCTCAGGCAGGGGCTCCTCGCGGGCTCCGCCGATCCGCCCTTCGACACGAAGCGCCTCGTCGAGATGATGTTCGGCAAGGAAGTGCCGCAAGCCCCCCATCTCCGAATCCCCGGCGGCGGCGAGGTCCTATCGGCGCGGGGGCTCTGCCTCGACTCGCTCAGGCTCCAGATCAAGGGTCTCGACCTTAGCGTCAAGGCCGGCGAGGTGGTCGGCCTGGCCGGGATGGAGGGCTCGGGCCAGGCGATATTCCTCGCGTCCTGCGCCGGCCTCGAGCGCGCCGTGGCCGGCTCGGTCCGCATCGAGGAACGCGAGATGACGAGCCGGTCCCACCACGACTACAAGCGCGAAGGCGTGGCCTACCTTCCCGCCGCGCGCCTGGAGGAGGGCCTCGTGCCGGGCCTCAGCCTCGAGGAGCACTTCATCCTGGCCCAGGGCACGCGCGGCCTCTTCATCGACCGGAAGGCGGCCGAGATCGAGGCCGAGTCGCGCATCGCGGCCTACAACATCAAAGGCCGCCCCGACAGCATGGTGGAGTCGCTCTCCGGCGGCAACCAGCAGCGCGCCCTCCTCGCCCTCCTCCGCGACGATCTCTCCCTCATCCTCGTCGAGCACCCGACGCGGGGCCTCGACATCGAATCGACGATCTACATCTGGTCCAAGCTCAAGGAACGCTGCGCGAAGGGGACGGCCATCGTGTTCATATCCTCCGACCTCGACGAGATACTCCAGTACAGCGACCGCGTCCTGGTGTTCTTCGCCGGGAAGGTTTCGCCTCCCATCGGAGCCGAGAGCCTCGGGGTGGAGGAGCTCGGCCGGCTGATAGGCGGCAAGGGCTGGGAGAGCTTCGAGGAGGCGCCCCGTGCGTGAGTCCCCGGGGCTGAAGCCCCTATTCCGGGCCGCGGCCGTAATCCTCGCCTTGGTCCTGACCACGCTGGTCCTCCTGGCGACGAAGTCCCCTCCCTTGGCGGCCTACGCAAGCATCGTGCGCGGCGCCGTCGGCACGTGGAGCGTAGCCTCGGACGTCGTGGTCGCCTGGGTGCCCCTCCTCCTCGTCACCTCGGGCCTCCTCGTCACTTTCACTGTGGGGCTGTGGAACATCGGCATAGAGGGCCAGATCACCTTCGGCGCGGTCTTCGCCACCTGGGCGCTGCGCTCCTTTCAGGCTCCCGTCCTGGGGGGCTCCCTGGATCCGGGCCTCGCGATCGCCTTGGCCGTCCTCGCCGGGATGGCGGGAGGCATGCTCTGGGCGATGCTTGTCGGGGCTCTCAAGACCTTCGGCGGCGTGAACGAGATCTTCGGGGGCCTGGGCCTCAATTACGTCGCGACCGCGGTGAATCTCTGGCTCATATTCGGGCCATGGAAAAGGCCGGGCGTGGCTTCCATGTCGGGGACCGTGCCTTTCGACAGGAGCCTCTGGCTGCCGACGGTGACCGAGCGATCGCGTTTCGCGCCGATCGCCGTCGCGCTGGCAGTCGTCGGGATAGCCGTCGTCTTCGTCCTCATACAGGGCACCTATTTCGGGCTCAGGCTGAAGGCGGTCGGCAAGAATCCACGGGCCGCCTACCTCCTGGGGATACCTACCTGGCAATACACCATGGTCTCATTCGCGCTCTGCGGCCTCTTCGCGGGACTCGCGGGCGCGGTCCAGGTGACAGCCGTATATCACAGGCTGATTCCTTCGATATCCTCGGGCTACGGCTACATGGGCCTCATGGTATCCATGCTGGTCAATTACAGCGCGGCCATCGCGGCCCCGGTGGCTCTCTTCTTCGCCGCTCTCAACGTAGGCTCGATTCAGCTGCCTATCACCCTCAAGCTGGATTCGTCGCTGGCGGGCGTCCTGCAGGGGACCCTGGTGTTGTTCGTGCTGCTCGCCGAGGGCGCGCGCGCGCGCCTCATGAAGAAAGGCGGGTCCCGTCCATGAGCTACGACGTGCTGCTCCTTGGGCTGGCGGGCGTCCTCGCTTCCGCGGGCCCCGTCGTCTTCGCATCCATCGGCGAGGCGATCTCGGAGCGGGCGGGGGTCATCAACCTGTCCATGAACGGGCTGATACTCCTCTCCGCGATGGGCGGTTTCGCGGCGGCCCTGGCGACGGGGAGCGTGGTCCTCGGCTTCCTCGGCGGGGCCGCGATAGGCGGCGCCGTGGCGGCCATCGTGGCCTTCTCGAGCATTACGCTCAAGCAGTCGCAGGTGGCGGTGGGCTTCGTCCTCACCCTGCTCTGCCGCGACCTCTCCTACTTCCTGGGCAACCCCATCATGGGCCTGCCCGGACCGCGCATCTCGCTGGCGCCCCTTCCCTTCCTGGGGGGCATTCCCCTGCTCGGCCCGCTATTCTTCAGACAGGACGTCATGACCTATCTGAGCTTCGCGCTCATCGCGGTCGCCTGGCTCTTCATCTACAGGACGAGGCCGGGCCTCGTCCTGCGCGGCATCGGCGAGAAACCCGCCGCGGCCTACGCGCGAGGCGCGAACGTCGGCGGTCTACGCTATCTCTATACTATACTCGGCGGCGCCATCGCGGGCCTCGCGGGCCCGATGTACTCGCTCTCGATCAAGGCGGGATGGAAGGGCACCATCTCGGGCCTCGACGGGATCGGATGGATAGCCTTGGCCATAACCATCTTCGGCGGATGGAGCCCTTTCAAAGTGGCGCTCGGCGCCTATCTCTTCGCCTTCCTGCAATGGCTCGGCCTCGTCCTACAGGCCGCCCTGCCCGGGGTGCCCTCGCAAGTCCTCCAGGTGGCGCCCTTCCCCCTCATGATACTGACTCTCCTCTTCGTCAACCTGGGCAACGCCGAGTGGGTCGCGACGGCGCTGGCCCGACTCCCCGAGAGGCCGCGACGGGCCCTCGCGAAGCTGCTTCGCGCCGTCAACGCCAAGCCCCCGGCGGCGCTGGGCGCGCCATTCGAGAAGGACTGAGAATCCTTTGATCCCGTCGGGACCTGGCCCTTCGCCGCGACCGCGCGCCGCGGGCGCTATCCCTTCACCGCGCCCGCTGTAAGGCCGCTGATGAACTGCTTCGCCATCGTGAGGTAGAGGATGATGACCGGGACGCAGCTCAGCGAGAGGACGGCCAGGATCTTCGACCAATCGGTCTGATACTCGCCGAAGAGCCTGGTGACGCCGAGGATGAGGGTCCGCTGCGAATCGTTCCTGATGAAGATCAGGGGAAACCAGAGGTCGTTCCAGATGGGCACGAGATTGAAGATGGCCACCGTCGCGAGGGCGGGGCGCACCATCGGCACGATGATCGACCGATAGATCCTGAGCGGCCCGGCCCCGTCGATCAGGGACGCCTCGGTCAGCTCCGCGGGTATCCCCTTGATGAACTCGTAGAGAGTGAATACGGCGATCGGCAGCCCCATGGCTACGTAGACCGGGATGACGCTGATCGTCCTGTCGAGCAGGCCGAGCTTGATCATGATCTGAAGGAGGTTCACCGAGCCTATCTTGATGGGGACGGTGAGGCCGGCGACGAAGAACAGGTAGATCCACCTCGAGTAGCGGGACCTCCAGCGGACGCAGCCGTAGGCGGCCAGGGAGCCGAGGAGGAGGATGATGGCGAGCGAGAATACCGTCACCTCGAGGCTGTTGAGGAAGTAGCGGGGAAAGGGCGAGTTCTGGAACACGGTCTTGTAGCCCAGGAGGTTGAGCGCCTTGGGCAGCCCGAAGGGATCGAGGTAGATATCGTTCTTGAACTTGAAGGAATTGACCACCATGGTCCAGAGCGGGAAGCAGACGAGGACGCTCCACGCGCCGAGGAAGAGGTATTTGAAGGGAGCCGCGCCGTCGCGGACCTTGGATTTCGCGCTCATGCTCCGCCTCGCTCTGCCTCGACGGCGCGGGGCCTCTCGACGTCCCCGCTGTTCATGAGCCGATTCGCGAGAAGGACCCCAGCGAAGAGGACGGCGAAGGTCACGGTCGCCACCGCCGCCCCGAGGCCCATGTCGGGTATGCCGACGGGATGCTGTCCGGCTATGCCCGTCCTGTAGAAGAAGGTGCCCATGAGGTCGGTCGAATAGGCCGGCGGGCCGTTCGCCCCCTCCATAGCGTAGACGACGTCGAAGGCGTTGAAGTTGCCGACGAAGGTCAGGACGGACACGATGCCGACGACGGGCAGGAGGAGGGGCAGTTTGACCCTGGCGAAGGTCAGCCATGCCCCGGCGCCGTCGATCTGCGCGGCCTCGAAGAGCTCGTCGGGGATCCGCTCGAGGCCGGCGAGGAACATCATCGTAGGCAGGCCCACCCATTGCCACGCCGAGACGAGGGTGATGGCCGGGAGGGCGAAATGCGGGTCGCCGAGCCAGGGCAGGGCCCAGGACCCCAGGCCCACCTTGGTAAGGAGGATGTTGAGGGCGCCCCACTGGGGATTGAGGATCAGCTTCCAGATGTACCCCGTCACGAGGACCGAAAGGGTCACCGGGACGAAGATGATGGTCCTGAACAGCCCCTTCCCCTTAAGGCCCTTGCCGGACAGGATGATGGCAAACAGGAGACCGATCGTATTCTGGACGAGCATGGTGATCCCGAAGAACTCCCAATTGTTCTTGAAGGCGTTGAAGAAACGGGCCGAGGTCTCCGGATCGGAGAAGAGTTTGACATAGTTGTCGAAGCCCACGAAATTATTGAGGGCATAACCCGAGCCCGAGAAGAAGCTCAGCCGCATCGAGTTGATCACCGGAACAGCCATGAAGGCGGCGTAGACGATCAGGGCGGGAAGCGCGAAGAACAGCCACAACGCGCCGCTTTCCTTTCGAACCTTGACGCTGGGGCTCATGCGGACGGCTCCTCGCGGAAGCAATGGCTCGGGCGGCGCGGCCTTCGACTCGCGCCGCCCGAGCCTCGACGACTATGATCTCCGACAGCCGGCTATTTCGCCGCCGCCGGGGCATACCACTGGGCGAGACCGTTCTGAAGATCGTCGGCGGCGTCCTGGGGGCTCTTCTTCCCTGTCATGACGGCTATCGTTCCGTCCTGGAGCAGGTTGTAGCCGGAAGGCTTGCCGCTCATGAGCTTGGGCCAGACGAAGCGGACGTCGGTCGGCCTGGCCTTGGTCATCTGGAGGAAGGCGTCGGCGTGGGCGTCGGTGATCTTGGCGGCATTGGACGCGATCGGGAAGAAGCCCGTCGGGATCGTGTTCGAGACGACCGCGGCCGCCTGGTCCGAGTAGAGCCACTGGAGGAAGGCCTTGCATTCGGCGGGGTACTTGGTCGCCGGGTTCATCGCGATTCCCGAGTCCGGATGGAAGGTCACGAAGCCCTTCTTGCCCTTGGGGGGAGGAGGCGCGAAGACCGACCAGTCGAACTTCATGTCGGTGAAGGAAGCCATCGTCCACGAGCCGTCGAAGTACATCGCCGCCTTCTGGTTGACGAAGAGGGCGTTGGAATCGTTGTAGGTCAGGGCTTCGAAGCCCTTGGGGCAGAAGGCCGCGAGCTCCTTCATGGCCTGGAAGGCGGCAACCATCTTGGCGTCGTTGAACTTGACCTTGCCGGACTCGTAGGCGAGGCGGCCGTCGGGGCCTCCGATGAAGTTGGGCAGGATGTTCATCATGACGACTTCGTTGATGTCCCACTGGTCCGCGAGGCCGTTGGCGACCGGGGTTATGCCCGCATCCTGGATCTTCTTGCAGTCGGCGAGGAAATCCTCCCAGGTCTTCGGCACGGAGATCCCGAGCTTCTTGAAGATGTCGACGTTGTAGTAGACGCCGTGGGAGACCGCGCAGAAGGGAACCGCGAAGGACTTTCCGCTCTCGTCGGCCCAGGGAGCGCGGGCGAGGTCGGAGTAGACCTTCTTGAGGCCCGACAGGTCGGTCACGTCGGCGAAGAAGCCGTCCTTGAAAAGCTGGACGCCCGTGTCGTAGGAACGCGCGTACATGAGGTCCGGACCGATGCCGCTCTGGAGCTGGAGGCGCAGCGCGGCGTTGTAGTCCGGCGGGTTCGTCGGGTCGAACTTGATGGAGATGTTCGGGTGCGTCTGGGTGAAGGCGTCCAGGAGCTTCGTCATCTGGGCGACGTCGTCGGCGCGCCAGGAGCCCAGGGTGAGCTGCACCTTGGCCTGGGCAGCGGCGGCGAACGCGAACAAAGCTGACAGCGCGAAGGCTAGAGCCGCGATCTTTGCGGACTTTCCCTTATTCATGCCATTTCCCTCCTTGCTTGGGTGCATCGATTCTGAACCCTATGTCGGGATAGCGCAACGTACGGAGGCCAGTACAAAAGTCACGATCTTGTACTGCCCGAGGCGTCCTTGGCCATGCGGACCGCCTGGGAGCGGTCGGAGACGCCCATCTTGTCGTAGATCGCGCTTATGTGGTTGCGGACGGTCTGCTCGGCGATCGAGGTCGCCGAGGCGATCTCCTTGTTGGAGAAGCCCTCCACCATGTAGCCGAGGATCTCCCGCTCTCGCCTGGACATCTCGCGGAGCCAGTCGGGTCCGTCCTCGGGAAGCACAGGCTTGTAATAGGCGCGCTTGATGAGGCTCTTGGCCACGCTGGGCGCTATCAGGAAGGCGCCGCCCGCCACGGCCCTGATGGCCGCGATGAGCTCGGGCGGCGGGATGTCCTTGAGGAGGTAGCCGACGGCCCCGTGCTCCAAGGCCTCCTTGACGTACTCGTCGTCCTCGAAGGTCGTAAGCATCATGATCCTAGCGTCGGGGAAGGACGCAAGTATCCGCTTGGTCGCCTCGACCCCGTCCATCACCGGCATGCGCACGTCCATGACCACGAGGTCGGGCCGGGTCTCGGCCACGAGCCTAACCGCTTCCTCCCCGTTGCGCGCGACTCCGGTCACCTCCATGTCCTCAGTCGAGCGCTCGATCACCGTCCGGAGACTCTCGACGAAGAGGGCCTGGTCGTCGGCGAGGAGCACCCTGATCCGGATCACGCCTCCTCCCCGCCGCGGCTCAAGGGGAGGCTGGCGTCGACTGCGAAGCCGTCGACGGCGTTTCCCACCGCGAGCTCCCCGCCGAGCGCCTCGAGGCGCTCCCTCATCCCCCGTATCCCGATGCCCTCGACGAGCTCGAGCGCGCCCCTGCCGTCGTCGCGGACGAGGATGTGCATCGACGCGGCGTCCTCCCTGAAGGTGATGGCTATGTTCCGGGCGTGGCCGTGTCTGAAGGAGTTGATCATGCTCTCCTGGATCAGCCGGTAGATGGAGAGCCAGGCGGCGTTGTCCACGTCGCCGCGGGCGTTCGTGAAATCCACGGATACGCGTATCCCCGTCACGGCCTCGAAGTTGCGGGCGACTTTCAGGAGTATGCCGAAGCCGAGGTCGAGCGGCTCCCCGATCCTGCGCAGCTCGTAGAGCGTCTTCCGGATCTCCCGGAGCCCTTCGGCCACGCCTTCCCTGGCCATCGACAGGAGCTCCCTGAGCCGCCCGTCTCCCGGGCCGACGAGCATGAGCGAGGCTTCGAGCATCATCTGCTGGTTGGTGAGGGCGTAGCCGACGATATCGTGGATCTCTCGCGTTATGCGATTCCTCTCTTTGCGGACGGAGGACTCCTCCGCCGCGGCGAGGGCACCCTGGAAGCCCGCGTTGACGTCCGCGATCCTGTCGATCGCGGAGTCGAGCCGCTCGGCCTCGACCATGGATCGCCTCCTGCCTTCCGCCAGCTCCTTGAGGGACGCGCCCAGGGCGAAGGCGAAGGCGAGCGCGACGCCGAGGCACACGAGCGAGGCCGGCTCCCCTCCCGGCGTCGCCTTTCCCCAGACCACCGCCGGCTTCTGGAGGACGAGGGCCCCGGCGAGCGTCGCCGCGCCCATGAAGAAATTGTCGGGGCGGGGGAAGGCGGCCGCTATGGCGAGCATCAGGGGCATGCCCAGGACGGCCTGTATGCCGGACGAGGCCGGGATCGGGTAGGAGGCGAGGAGGAAGCAGAGGAGGGCCGCGACGACGGCCGCCTTGGCCTTGGTCGAACCGCGCCAGGCCGAGGCGAGGAGGGTCGAGGCGAGGGAGCCCGCGAGGAGGAAGTAGAATTGCGCGTCCCATGCGAAGGGCAGGCCGAAGGCGGGACGCTGCAAGGCGTAGAGAAGGGCGGAAGCGGCGTGACCGGCGACGGCCAGCCCCACGAAGACGGTTTCCGAAGCGACTCGGGGCACGGAGGCAGTATCCGTCCGGCCTCTCCTCCTGTCAATCGCGGGGAGGCGGCGGGCCTCAGGACTTGTCCGGCTTGCTGCCTATGAGCGTGATGTTGAGGCCGGCCTGGTAGCGCTCGTGGCTCTCGGGATTCTCCACCTTGCCGTTGCAATAGAAGCCGACCGAACCCGAGGAGAATCGCTTCTCCTGCGCGATGACCTTGCCCCAGAGCTTGCCGTCCGGGTCGGTGATGGCGAGCTCGAGGAATTTGGGCGCCTTGGGATCAGTCTTCTTAGGGTCGGGCATAGGGGCTCCTGCGACGGGGGATAGCTTCAGTATATCGACTACGGCCCCTTTGTGATAGGTGCGCCCGATCCCGCCTTTCCGCGCTCCTCGTACTTGAGCCTCATGATCTCGTCGAGAGTCGAAAAGGTAAGAGGACCTCGCTCGTTGCCGGCGGAGGCGAGGGCGGCCAGGAGACGATCCAGCAGGCTCGCGGTCGTTGGAAAACCGTGGAGGAGGACGACGCCGCCGGATTCCTCGCGAGCCTGCTTCACGGTCCTCGCGATGACCTTCTCGGGGCTCAGGCGCTCGGGATTGCCGGGCGGGTATCGGATGTTCCAGTCGAAGGAGGTGATGGTCCAGTTAGTCAGGTATTGCCCCTTGGCGAGGAGGGCCCGATCCACCGCGTAGCCCGGCGTGCTGTGGGCGCCGTTGGGCGGCCGGAAGTAGCGTATCGGATAGTGGTATCCCAGGACCTTGTCGATGGCCGCCTGGTTCCGGTCGAGCTCGGCGTCTATCTCGCCCCTATCGTCGCGAAACCTGCCCTCGTCGAGGCGCTTGTGCCAGAAGCTGTGGCTGCCTATCTCGTGGCCCTCGCCGACAACCCGGTCCAGGAGCTCCTTGGCGCGGGGCATGGGCCTGCCGTCGGGGAAGAAGAAATAGCTCCCTATAATGAAGAAGACAGCCTTGACTCCCCGCTTCTTCAGGATATCGAGCTCCGTGGCCATGTACTTATTGGGAGCGCAATCGTCGATCGTGATGACCACTTCGTTCCTGAAGTCGTAGCGCCGGTAATCGAGCTCGTATATGCCGGCGACGATTTCCGGCCGGCCCGACGGGCGTATCCGGCCCGAGGAGCCTTCGGCGCCGGGCCTCTTCTCCCATGGCTGGAGAATCTCGAGCCGCTCCGACATGGGGGCGTAGGTCGGTATCCGGTTCTCCGCGCCCCGGGCATCCTGGGCTTTCGGCGCCGCGGCGGAGAAAAAGAGGAACAGCAGGGCGGCTGCGCGCCGCGCTTCCACGGCTTCCATCTTTCTAACATATCGGCCGAGCGCGTTCGCGGCTTATCGAGAATATACTATATTTCGAAAGTGCCTTCTTGACCCGGGCCCTTCTCCTGCCGATAGGAAAAAGGGATGGGAAATTCTTCGGCCAGGCCGGCGGATCTCCCCATGGAGGGCTCGCAATGTCCGCGGAACGCAAGAAACTGCTTTGGATCTCCCTCGCCGCCTGCGTCTTCGTCCTGTTGGTGCTCGCGGTCGGATTCGCGCTCCTGTCGCCCAAGAGAGGCGCGGCCATGGCTCCGGCCGCGATCGGCAACAGCGCCCCGCCGAAGGCTCAGGATCCGCAGGACTTCCTCTCCGCCCCTCCGCAGGCGCCCGCCCCCGCCGCCCTCGAGCAGCCGCACGGTCAGGACGGCGGCGTGATCGTAGTCTACGGAGACAAGCCCAAGCTTCCCGAGAGCGGACAAGCCTCGGGCGCGGCATCCCCGGCGAACGGCGCCGCGCCGGCGACCTCCTCGGGAGTCCCGCCTTCGGCGAGCTTCCCGGCGGCGAGCGCCGCTGCGGTAGGCGTCCCGGGCAAGGCCTCGCCGCCCTCGACGATGAGCTCTGCGGCCCCCGCCAAGGCGCCGCCGGCCGGGGCATCCTCTGTCGCCGCGAAGAAGCCTCTCGTCAAGCCGGCGAGCCCGAAGGTGGATGAGTTCTGGATCCAGGCCGCGAGCTTCACGAGCCGGGGCAGGGCAGACGATCTCAAACAGGCGCTCGCGGACAAGGGCATCGCGGCCCTCATCAGCGTCAAGGACATATCGGGCAAGAGCTGGTATCGCGTGCGCATCGGCCCCTATACGGTCAAGGCGGACGCCGACGACTGGCTCGGAAGGCTGAAAGGCACACCCGGCTGCGCGGAGGCCTATGTCTCCAAGCTGAGGGCCGCGAAGCCTAGCCTTTAGTCCATCGGCGGTTGCGCCGCCCCTGTCCCGGGCGTAGAATGGAAGGCGGAGCTGCCCATGACCATCAGCAAGGACCTTATCGACGCGGCGCGGGGCGCCGTGCCCTGCGACCTCAACCTCGCCAACTGCTCCCTACTGGATCTCCTGCGAGGGGTCATACGGAAGGGCGCCACGGTCTCGGTCCGCAAGGGAATAGTCGCCGGCGTGGACGACGGCCTTCGTGCCGAGCGCACGATCGACCTGAAGGGGCAGTTCCTCGCCCCCGGCCTCGTCGACTCCCATGTGCATATCGAGTCTTCCCTCCTGGCTCCGCCCGAGTACGCGCGGATAGTCGCCCCGCGCGGAACGACCGCCGTAGTAGCCGACCCCCACGAGATAGCCAATGTCATGGGCTACGACGGGATGCGCTACATGCTGGCCGCGAGCGAGGGCTTGCCCATCGACGTCTACCTCATGGTCCCCTCCTGCGTGCCCGCCACCGACTTCGACACGGCGGGAGCTGCCCTCTACGCCTCCGACATGCATCCCTTTCTCCGCGAGCCGAGGGTCCTCGGGCTGGGCGAGGTCATGAACTACCCCGGCGTCCTCTACAAGGACCAGAGGCTCCTCGACAAGATCGCCCTCTTCCGCGACGCGGCCAAGCCCGTGGACGGCCATGCGCCCGGACTTTCGGGCGGCGAGCTCTCGGCCTACATCTCGGCGGGGATCGGTTCCGACCACGAGTGCACCAGCGTGCCCGAGGCCCTCGAGAAGCTGTCCAAGGGCATGTACGTCATGCTGAGGGAGGGATCGACGGCGCGGGACCTGCGGAACCTCCTCCCCGCGATCAAGCCGAGCACGGCCTCGCGCTTCCTCATCTGCTCGGACGACCGGCATCCAAACGACCTCGTGGACGAGGGCCATATGGACCACGCTCTGCGGCTCCTCCTGGCCGGCGGAGTCGACCCCATCGACGCCTTCCGCATAGCCTGCCTCAATCCCTCGACGTGGTTCGGCCTCAAGGCTTCGGGAGCCGTCGCTCCCGGCTACAAGGCCGACTTCGTCGTCTTCGACTCCTTCGAGGACTTCCGCGCGCGGATGGTCTTCAAGGACGGGGTACTCATCGCCGAGGACGGCAGGCTCCTCGTCGAGCCTCCGGGAACGAGGCCCCCGGCCCGCGACTCCGTCAATATAAAGTGGCTCACCGAGGAGGATTTCCGCATCCCCGCCGCCGGCTCCCGCATGCGAGTCATAGAGGCGAGGCCCGGCTCCATCATCACCGGCGAGAGGATCGTCGAGCCCAAGGTCGAGGGCGGGCTCTGCGTCGCGGACGTCTCGCGCGACCTCTTGAAGATCTTCGTGATCGAGAGGCATTCCGGCTCGGGCAACATCGGCAAAGGCTTCATATCGGGTTTCGGACTATCCCGGGGCGCCATCGGCCTGACCATCTCGCACGACTCGCACAACATGATCGTGGCGGGCGTGGACGACCGCTCGATCTTCAGGGCGGCGAAGCACCTCAATAAGATGAAGGGCGGCATGGTATTCGCCGTCGGCGACGAGATCGCGCTCGATCTGTCGCTGCCCATTGCCGGCCTCATGAGCGACCAGGGCGCGGCGACCGTCGTGGAGCGCCTGCGCGCCTTCGAGGAAGTCTTCGTGCGCGAGGGCCTGTCCAACCGAACGCCTCTCATGACCCTCTCGTTCATGGCCTTGCCCGTGATCCCCAAGCTGAAGATCACCGACAAGGGCCTCGTCGATGTTGAGCGATTCTCGCCCGTGAACCTTTTCGCCGACTAGGGTCGGCGAAGCGCCGACTAGGCTCCCTCTCCCGGCCGAGGATCCTCGAGCCACGAGGCGGCGTAGGCCGCCACCTCCTCCCATTTCGCCTGCCCGATGATGAAGTGCGTCCTCCCACGGAACTCGCGGAACGCCGCCAACGAGGGGGAGGCTGCGTACAGCCGATAGTTCTTCCGATTGAGGGAAGCCGGGATGATATTGTCGGAGGAGCCGGCGATGAAGAGCAGAGGCCCGTGAGACTTCGCGAAATCCACGCGGGCGAAAGCCGTCAGCGACTGACGAGGCACCCTGCGGGATTCCGGCACGGTATAGCGCTCGAAGGCCGCGCGCTGCTCGGCCGCCGGAAGGGTCGCGGCGAAGGCGTAGGCGAAGCGCTCGGGCGTGATCGCGATGGGAAGGGAGAGCGGGGCGAAGGGCGTGATATGGGGCCAGTTGGACTTGAGGAAGGACCATTTCCAGCTGAGCACTCCCGCGGGAGGGGCCGAATCGATCGCGACCGCGGCCGCCGCCCTACCCTTCTGCAAAAGGAGCTGGGCGACGAGGCCGCCCATGGAATGACCGATGAGGATCGGCGGCTCGGGCAGCTCCGAGATGACGCGCTCCATTTCCCCGACGACGGTCGCCAAGGTCAGCCCGCCCAGCCCGGGATCCGGATGGCGGGAGCGCAGGGTCTCGGGCGATTCGCCGCGACCGGGCCAGGGCGGGGCGAGGCAGCGGTATCCGAGACCCTCGAACCACGGGACCCAACGCTCCCAGCACAGGGGCGTCATGTACATGCCATGAATGAACAGGATCGTTCCGGATAGTTTTGCCATCCGTCTCAATATACTGATTTCCCCGGCGACACCGTAGGCGAAGCGGCTCCGATCGCCATTTGTCTCCCGGGCGGCAAATGCTTATTTTTCATCTCAAGACCATCACTGAAGCAAGGAGAAGAAAATGTCTCAGAGCATTCGCGCAATTCGATTTCATGAATACGGGGCTTCGGACAAGCTCGTCCTGGAGACTATACCCCAACCCGAGCTCAAAGCGGACGAGGTCCTCGTCAAGGTCCATTTCGCGGGCGTGAATCCGATCGATTGGAAGATCCGCGCGGGCTACCTCAAAGACTATATGCCGGTGTCCCTGCCCTTCACGCCCGGCATCGACTTTTCGGGAACGGTCGTGGAGCTCGGATCCGGCGTCAAGAATCTGTCGAAGGGACAGGCGGTTTTCGGGATCGCCAAGGGGAGTTACGCGGAATATGCCGTGGCCTCGGTCGGCGAGCTCGTCCCGAAGCCGAACAACGTGAGCTTCGAGGCGGCCGCGACCTTGCCCATCGGATCCCTGACCGCCTGGAAGGCGGTGGAGGACGCCGGAGTCAAAAGCGGCCAGACGGTGGTGGTCCAGGGCGCCGCCGGCGGAGTCGGACTCTTCGCGGTGCAATTCGCTCGCCAAAAGGGGGCTAAGGTCATCGGAGTGGCTTCCGCCTCCAATGCGGCCTTCGTGAAGGGCCTCGGCGCGGAAAAGGTCGTGGACTATAAAGACGGAGTTGCGGAATCGGGCGTTAAGGACGTCGACGCCGTCATCGACACGGTCGGAGGGGAAACCCTTGAGAAATCCTACGGCCTAGTCAAGAAGGGCGGGACACTCGTGACGATCGCGGGCCAGGTATCCGAGGAAAAGGCCAAGGAGCGCGGCATCAAGGCCCTCGGCTCCGGCAGGGGTCCCGCCGAGCTCCTGAAGCAGATCGCGGACCTCATGGCCAAGGGCAGCCTCCGCTCCGAGGTCGGGAAGGTGTTCCGCCTCGACGAGGCTAAGGCCGCGCAGGACCTCAGCCAAACCGGCCACGGCAAGGGACGAATACTGTTGAAGGTTCAATGAGCGAAACCGCGAGCACACAGGCCGACGGAGCCGGATTGCAAGTGGTGTTCGGCAACGGCCCGGTCGGCTGCGCCACGGCCAAAGCCCTGCTCGGCAGAGGGTTGCAAGTTCTTATGGTGAGCCGCAGCGGCAGGAGGCCGGCCGAGTCCTTGACGGGACCCGGCCGCCTGGACACGCTGGCTGCGGACGCGCTCGACCCGGACGCGGTCACGGCCGCGAGCCGGGGAGCCACGCACATCTACCACTGCATGAACGTCCCCTATCAGTATTGGGCTCGGACGCTCGCGGTCCTGCAGGGCAATCTGGTAGCGGCGGCCGAGGCGCAGGGCGCCGTACTCGCCGTGGCGGAAAATCTCTATTCGTATTCGCGAGGCGCGCCCGTAATCGACGAGGCGACTGCCGAAGAGGCTCCGACGCGCAAGGGACGGCTGCGCAAGAGGCTGCACGAGTCCCTCGTCGCCGAAGCGGGCGCGACGGGCCTTCGCTGGGCGGCCGTCCGCGCTTCCGACTATTACGGCCCCGGCGCGAATGAGCAGAGCGTTTTCGGGACCGGCCGCTTCCTCGATCCCCTTTTCGCCGGCAGGCGCCCTGGCCTTCTCGGCAAGGCCGACCTTCCTCATTCCTACACCTTCTCCGGAGATTATGGTCGCGCGCTGGCCTTCGCCGCCCTCACGCCGTCGGCCCGGGGGAAGGCTTGGATCGTTCCGAACGATCGGGCCCGTACGACCCGCGAAGTCGCCGAGATGTTCGCCGCCGCGGCCGGCATGAGCCTGAAGTTCGGGAGGATCCCTCGCGCGGCAGTGACGGCGCTCGGGCTATTCGACCCGATGGTCCGGGAGCTGGGCGAAATGCTCTACCAGAAGGAAGAACCCTACGTGGTGGACGGCAGCCTCTTCCGCGACAGCTTCGGCTTCGAGCCCGCGACGCTGGAGCAGGGCATCGCCGCGACGATAGAGTGGTACAGGTCGCGCCGCGATTAGTCGACGCTTCAGGCCAGATCCGGATACTCGTTCCCGAGCAAATAGAGTGGCTCGACATCCTCCTCGATTTCGGGGAATCTCCCCGTTTTTTCCTTGAATCTATTGTCGATCGTATCGTCGTTTACCTTCGACACTTCTCCGAGCAGGACGGTGCCCGTTCCCTTCTCGCCCCAGAATTGGTGGTACTGCCCCGAGGGAATAGAGATGCTCTCGCCGGGCTCGACGCGCAATACGGACCCGGCCTCGACCTCGGAATTCCTGCCGTCCATCGACACCCGCACGCGGGTCTTCTCGAAGTCGCCCTCCGCCGTGGAGTTATAGACCTGTACGAGGAGGTTCCCTCCGCCTCTATTGATGATGTCCTCCATCTTTTTCCAGTGGAAGTGATAGGGCGTAACCTGGTCCTCTCGGGTAATCAGAATTTTCTCTGCGTAGGGTTTCGCGTACTGGGGCTTCGAATAATGCCCGTTCCGGATCGTGAACATCAACAACCCGATCTTGTAGTAGTCGCCGGAGCCGAAGTCGGTGATGTCCCATCCCAGCATGCAATCCTTGATTTCCTGGTACTCGCGGGTCCTGGTCCGCCATTCGGCCGGACTCCAATAGGCGAAGGGCGGGAGGAGGAAGTTCATATGCGCGAGGAATTCGGTCGCGTCTCTCATTATCAGATTCAGTTCCGAGCGTTTCATACTGCTTCCTTTCAAGGTTGGTTCATGCGCTCAACTTGCGGCGTTGCGAGACGCGGTCGAAACCTACCGCAGCAACCAGGACGAAACCCTTTACTACCCATTGCACGTATTCGTCTATGTTCAGGAGGATCATTCCATTGGAGAGAACGCCCATGATCAGGACACCCGCGATCACGAGGACTATATTGCCCTCCCCTCCGGAAATGCTGACCCCTCCTATGACGACCGCCGTGATCACGTCCATCTCGTAGCCCTGGCCCGCCTTGGGCTGGCCGGAATTGATGCGCGACAGGAGTACGACGCCCGCAAGGCCGCTAAGGAACCCGCTGATGGTGTACACCGAGAATTTAATCCTTTTGACGCTGATCCCGGAAAGGCGAGTCGCTTCCTCATTGCCGCCGACCCCATAGACATAGCGGCCGAATCGGGTTGAATTGAGAGAAAGGAAGCCGGCGGCGAAAGTCAAAGCCATGATGATCACGGGGATCGGTATCAACCATAAATAGCCCTGCCCGAGCGCGGAGATCGTGTTCGAAAACCCGAACACGGGGAGCCCGCCCGAAATGATGAAGGCGATTCCCCGAAGCGCGGTCATCGTCGCGAGTGTGGCGACCAGGGGCGGGATGAAGAGCTGGTTGACGATCACGCCGTTTAGGAGGCCGAAGAGCGAGCAAATCGCGAGGGTCAAGAGCACGGCCCAGAATGCCGACATGCCGCCGAGCATGAGCTGGGCGGTAAAGACCGAGGCGATGCCGATTATCGAACCCACGGAGAGATCGATGCCGCCGGTGAGGATCACGAAGGTCATACCTACCGCGACTATTCCGACGACGGCGACCTGCCTGAAGATATTGATGATATTCTCCGTGCTGAAGAACACGGGAGACAGCGCGCCAAAAAGGACGCAAAGGACTACCAGCACGAGTATGATGCCGTATTTCCCGAGCAGTCTTCTTGCGAAGCTATCGGCTGCCATCGAATGCCTCCCCTCCCTCGCTGATGCCCGACGCGAGCATGAGCGTCCTTTCCTGAGAAAACTCGTCCTTTTCCAGGACTCCCGCGATGGAGCCGTTGCGCATTACGAGAATTCGATCCGACATGCCTATCAGCTCGGGCATCTCGGAGGAGATCATAATGACGCTTTTGCCTTCGTCCGCGAATTTCGTCAGAAGGCTATATATCTCCTGTTTCGCCCCGACGTCGATTCCCCGCGTCGGCTCGTCGAAAATGAGGATATCGCATTTCGTCCCCAGCCATTTCGCCAGAACGACTTTCTGCTGGTTTCCGCCGCTCAGGTTCTTGACCTTCTGATCGAGCGACGGAGTCTTTACGTTTAGAGCGCCCGACAATTCCCCGCATAGGGCTTTTTCCCTTTTTTTGCGCAGGAATCCGAGACGGGAAAGATCCTTCAGGATCGGGAAAGATATGTTTTCCTTGATGCTCATGCCGAGCAGGATTCCCTGCTGTTTCCTGTCCTCGGGCAAGAGGCCTATACCCTGCCGTATGGCGTCCTGCGGCTTTTTTATCTCTATCGGCCTGCCCAGGAACAATATTCTGCCCTCGACGAGGGGATCCGCGCCGAACAGCGCTCGGGCGAGCTCCGTTCGACCCGCCCCTACGAGGCCTCCTATGCCTAGGATCTCCCCGCGCCTCAAACCGAAGGACAGGCCCTTCAGTTTCCCGTTCCGAAAACCCTCGACCCGAAGCACTTCCTCGCCGGGACTGGAATTCCTGGAAGGATAAATCTCATCGAGCTTCCTTCCGACCATGAACGATACCAGTTCTTGCTGGTTCGTCTCGCTTATGTCCTTGGTCGCCACGTTTCGGCCATCTCGCAGGACGCTCACTCTGTCGCAGATCCTGAAAATCTCTTCGAGCCGGTGGGATATATATATTATCGTCACCGATTTTTCCCTGACTTTGTCCACGATTTCGAATAGTACGTCGATTTCTTTCGTGGTGAGAGGCGCGGTGGGTTCGTCCATGATGAGGATTCGCGCATCTCGCGAGACGGCCTTGAGTATCTCGACTATCTGCTGGTACGCGACTCCCAAGTCTTTTATCCGCGCATGCGTGTCCAGCTCGACGCCCATGTCTTCGCAGAGCCGGGAGGCCATCCTATGCATTCGTTTCTTGTCCACGAAGCCGCGGCGCATCGGCTCCAACCCGAAGAAGATATTTTCGGCCACCGAGAGGGAGGGCACGAGATTGAATTCCTGATAGATAGTCGAAATACCGAGTCGGATAGCCTCGCGGGGCGTGACGCGCCCGAGTTCAAGGCCATCCAGCCGTACGATTCCTGCATCGGGGACAATGGCCCCTGAAAGTATCTTTATCAGCGTGGATTTCCCCGCGCCGTTCTCTCCGGCGATCGCGTGAACCTCCCCTTTGGAGAAATCGAGCGACACGGCATCCAGGGCAGTGACGCCGGGATAGGTCTTGGTTATTCCCCTGAGCTCGAGCATCCTCGGATCCTTGCTGAAAGGGTTTGGCGGAGTGCCGGCGAGGACGCCGGCCTCGCCTTCCGGCACTCCGTAACGAGGCTAGTCCCCGGACTGCCAGACGGGTTTCATTTCGAAGTAGAAGGTCTCGTGCTTCACGCCGTGACGGACGTAATCGAGCATCACGTCGACGCATTTCTTGCCGGTCCCATAAGGGTCGATGTCCACCGTCGCCCTATAGATACTTCCGGTCTCCTTCATCTTCGCAAGGGCCTCGGCCGTAGCATCCGCTCCGCCCACGTAGAAATCGGCGCTGTTCTTGCCCATGGCTTTGATGGCCTGGTAGACGCCGAGGGCTCCGGAATCGTTGACGCATTGCCATACCTTGACGTTGGGATGAGCCTGCATGACGGTCTCCGCGATCTTCATGGCCAGCTCGGGCGTATCGCCCGTCTGGCGCGCGACGATCTTCGCGTTCGGGCAGAGTTTCTTGATCGTATCCTCGATGCCGTTGCCCCGCTTGATCACCGCCTCGACATTGTCCTGAGCGACTATTGCGACCTCCGCCTTCCCGCCGAGCTTCTCGTTGATCCATTTGGCCGCGTTCTTCCCACCCGCGACACCGTAGTCGTAGTCGTTCACGATGACGTTCGCGTCGGCATTGTCGAAGCCTTGGGCCTCGCTTATCACGACGATCTTCTTGGCCTTGGCCTTGTCGACGACGGTGGTGATACCACGGGCATCGACCGGAGCTACCACTATGGCGTCTACGCCCATGGCCGTATAGTTCTCCACTTGGCTGAACTGAGTGGCGGCGTCGTACTTCGCGTCGTTCACGACGGATTGGATGCCGAGCTCCTTGCAGCGATCCTCGAAACCCTTCTTGACCGCAATGAAGTAGGGGTTGTCCATGATCATGACCGAAAACGCGAACTTCAGCTGAGAATTCGGCTTTTGGGACTGCGCGCATACAGTAGTGCCCACGATCACACACAGCACAAGAACCGCAGCCAGGATTTTTCCGTGCTTCTTCATCAGTTTCTCCCTCCTTTGGATTTAAAGCGCTTTAAATGCTGCGCTCGATTTGGAGTATCCCCCCGTTCTTTCAAGCTGTCAAATTGTTTTTTGAAAGACGACAACAGTGTCTATTTACTAAGGATTTGCAAAACACTTTGACAAACTCCTCGATGGCGGTATAACCTAAAGCGCTTAGAAATTTTACGCTACAAGGTTTACCATGTACAAGTTGTCCGATGTCGCGGAAAGGGCGGGCGTCTCCACTGCGACCGCCTCGCTCGTGTTCAACAATCGTCCGGGGGTCAACGAGAAGACCCGCAAGCGGGTCCTGAGCGCCGCCTCCGAGCTGGGCTATGTGCCGAATAACGTCGCGCGAAGTCTTGCGATGAACCGTTCCCAGACTATCGGTCTGATCGTAACCGATATCGAGAATCCGTTCTTCGGCAGCCTGACGCGCTACATCGACGAGCATGCGCGTAAGAACAAGTTCTCGCTCATCCTGGCTATGTCCGGGGACGATCCCGAGCTCGAGAACCGGATCATAGAGAATTTCATAAGCGAGTGCGTCGACGGAATCATCGTCGTCCCCACGCAGCTCGCTCGGACGGATTTCGGGATATACGAGGTCCTCCGGGAGCGGGGGATCCCCGTCGTGTTCTCGACGACCTATTATCCCGGTTTCGAAGGCGATTTCGTGATGACCGATCTGGGTCTGGGCAGCTTTCGCCTGACCAAGTACCTGCTCGACCTCGGACATCGCGACATCGCCTTCCTGGTCAGCGCGGATCGGAACGCTCCGATCAGCAAGCTCAGGATAGGCGGCTTCGAGCGCGCCTATGCGGAGAGCGGGCTGCTTTACGATCCCGCCCGGATAATCCAGTGCGCGCGACCGGATTTTCAGTCGGGCTACGTCGAATCGAGCCGCCTCATCGAGGGCAGGTGTCCCGACGCGGTCATCGCGATAAACGACATACTGGCTCTCGGCGCGCAGAAGGCCTTCAAGGAACGCGGCTTCTCTATCCCCAAGGACATCTCCCTCGCCGGTTATGACGACGTCATATTCTCATCCATCTCGGATATTCCCTTTACGACCGTTCGGCAAAACATTCCCGAGATCGCGCGGCTGAGCGTCGAGCTGATCGTCGGCCGGATCGTGGGAATTCCTCAGCAAGAGCATCAAATCCTCATCACGCCGGAGCTCGTGGTGCGCGACACCACGAGTGTTCCCAAGGCCAATCGATAGACATAGTCCGCTTTACCGCTTGGAAGGCTCGGAGAAGAAAGGAGTTGGCATGGCGATCATCACCGGCAGGAAGGCCGTATTGGGAATCTACGAAGAGGCCGCGCGCAGGCGCTGGGTCCTCCCCTGCTTTTGCAGCGAGAACCTCACGACGACCGAGGCGGTGCTCGAGGCCGCGCGTCGGCGCGGCGAGCGCATAGGCATGCCCGATACGCCCATCATAATCGCCTTGACCTGTCGCTACGATCATCGGACCCAGGCTGCGTACTACACGCATACGCGAAGGTGGGACGTGGGATTGAGGCTCTTTATGAAGGATCTCGAAGTGCTCGCCGGACCCGGCGGGCCCTACGAGAGGCTCCGCGTGATGATCCACCTCGACCATATCCAATTCGACGACGATGCCGAGCTCCTTAAATGGGACCTGGGCGCCTTCTCGTCGATCATGTTCGACGCGTCGAAGCTTCCCCTCGGGGAGAACATCGAACGTACGGCCGTCTTCATGAGAGAGCGCGGTTCCGAGGTCGTCGTCGAGGGAGCCTGCGACGAGATCGTCGACGCGTCGGGGACGGAGCGCAGCGAGCCGACGGACGGCGCCAGGGCCAGAGAGTTCGTGGATCGCACGGGTGTCGACCTCATCGTGGCCAACCTCGGCACCGAGCACCGGGCTAGCGCCAAGGACCTGCGCTACCTCGACGACAAGGCGAGGGAGGTGAAGGCCTCAATCGGGACCAGGATCGTCCTGCACGGCGCCTCGTCGGTGCCGGGCGACCAGATAGCGCATCTCTTCGACGACGGTGTCTGCAAGGTCAACCTCTGGACGGCCCTCGAGCGCGACTCGAGCCCGGCCCTCCTGCGCGACATGGTATCCAATGCCGCCAAAGTGGGAGGGGCCACCATCGCCTCGGAGCTTGTGGCGGCGGGTCTCCTCGGCCCGGCGAGCGATGCAGCATCCAAGGCTTCCCTCGACTATTTTACGACCACCTACCGCCAGGGCCTCGTGCATCGCGAGATGACGAGCATCGTCGAGGGATATCTGGAGCTCTGGTACAGATGAGCGTCCTCGGCATAGATATCGGCACCTCCGGCTGCAAGGCGAGCGTCGTCGACGCCGATGGCAGGATCGTCGGCCAGGACTACAAGGAGTATTCCCTCGTCTCGCCAGGGGCGGGATTGCAGGAGATAGAACCCGAGCTCGTCTGGCGATCCACGAAGGAAGTGATCGCCCGGGCGGTCCGCCGCGCGGACGATCATCGGGGCGAAGGCGTTCGCGCCATCAGCGTTTCTTCCTTCGGCGAGACCGTCGTGCCCCTCGCGCGGGACGGCTCGGTGCTCCGGAACGCCTTTTTGTACATCGACGGCAGAGGATCCGAGGAGGCCGAGTTCCTGAGGCGCAGGATCGGCGGAGCGCGGATACAGGCCATCACGGGCGTCCCCATCCACTCGATGTACTCTCTCAGCAAGATTCTCTGGCTCAAGCGCAACGAGCCCGATATCTACGAGAGGACCTGGAAATTCCTCCTGTTCTCGGACTACACCCTGTTCAGGCTGGGCGCCCGGCCCTGCACGGACTATTCCCTGGCCGCGAGGACCCAGGCCTTCGACGTAGTCGCCAAGAGCTGGTCGGCCGAGATGCTCGACGGGGCGGGCGTGGACGCCGACAAGTTCGGCGAGCCAGTCCAGGCGGGAACGGTGATAGGGAAGCTGAAGAAGGAGCTCGCCGGCGAGCTCGGCATCCCCGCGGACGCCCTACTCGTCGCAGGAGGGCACGACCAGCCCTGCGCTGCCCTGGGCGCCGGAGTCATCGGGCCCGGCGTCGCGGTCGACGGGCTCGGATCCACCGAGTGCATCACGCCAGCCTTCGACCACCCGGTGATAAACGACGCGACGGCGCGCTCCGGTTTCGCCTGCGTCCCCCACGTCGTCGCGGGCCTCTACGTCACCTACGCCTTCACCTTCACCTGCGGCAGCGTCCTCAAATGGTATCGCGACAGGCTCTCGGGCGACAGGCGCGGCGAGGCCGAGGCCCGGGGCATCGACGTATTCGACCTCCTGGTCGAGGAGGCCGCGGCCCGAGAAAGCCCCCTCCTACTCCTCCCGCATTTCGCGGGGGCGGCCACTCCCTACATGGATGCCGGATCGGTCGGGGCCATCGTAGGCCTCACCATAGACACGACGGGCAGGGATATCGCGCGGGCCATACTCGAGGGCGTCACCTATGAGATCATGGTCAACATGGAGCGGCTCGAGGCCGCCGGTATCGCGGTCGACGAACTCAGGGCGGTCGGAGGACTGTCGAAGTCGGCTGCCTTCCTGCAGCTCAAGGCGGATATGATGGGCAGGAGCATCATCGCGCTCGACGTCGGAGAGGCGGGCACGCTCGGTGTAGCGATTCTCGCCGGAGTCGCATCCGGAATGTTCCCGAGCCTCGGCGGCGCGGTATCGTCCCTAGTCCGCAAGAAACGACAATTCGAGCCGGACCTGGGCGCGCACGCGAGGTACCTGGAGCGTTTCGAGGCGTATAAGCGCATGTATCCGGCTGTCAAAAGCATCTTGAGGCCATGAAAGGCGGCTATGTCACTATGAAAATGGCGCTGCAGTTCGGAGCGGGCAACATCGGGCGGGGTTTCATCGGACAGCTGTTTTCGCGTTCGGGCTACGAGGTGGTCTTCGCGGAAGTGGACAGGCGGATCGTCGAAGCTATGAACGCGGAGCGCCGCTACCCGGTGCGCGTCGTATCCGAGAAGGGCGACTCCGAGTCCCTGGTCGAGAATGTCCGCGCGGTAAACGGCCTCGACGTCGCGGCGGTCGCCCGCGAGGTCGCGGAAGCCGAAGTCGTCGGGACAGCCGTAGGAGCCAATATCCTACCGAGAATCGCGCCTACTCTTGCCGCCGGTATCCGACTTCGCTGGGAGTCCGACAACAAGGCGCCGCTCAACGTCATCCTCTGCGAGAATCTCGCCGGCGCGGACGAAGCCTTCAGGGAAATGGTCGCGGCCGAGCTCGGAGTCTCCGAAAGGGATAGGCTAAAGCGCCTCGTCGGCTTCGTCCGCGCCTCCGTGGGTAGGATGGTCCCTGTCATGAACGAGTCGATGCGCGAAGGTAATGTACTCAGAATATGGGTCGAGGAGTACGACCACCTCCCCGTCGACGCAGAGGGTTTCGTCGGCCCGCCCCCGCCCGTGTACAACATGGAGCCCGTCGCGCCCTTCGAGCTCTATGTCCAGCGCAAACTCTACATCCACAACATGGGACACGCGGCCACCGCCTACCTCGGCGCATTGCGGGGCTACGATTTCATCTGGGAGGCGATAGGCGATCGATCCATAGCCCGCATCGCGGGCGGAGCCATGGCGGAGTCGGCCAGAGCCATCGCGGCCGAGCACGGCGTCGAAGTCGCTCCCCTCCTCGATCACGTCGATGATCTCCTGAGGCGCTTCGCCAACCGCAGGCTCGGGGATACGATCGAGCGGGTAGGTCGCGATCTTCCGCGTAAGCTCGCGCCCCGCGATCGCATGATCGGCGCGCTCGGCTTGTGCGCCAAGCATCGCCTCCCGCACACCAATATCGCGGAAGCCATAGCGGCCGCCCTGCTCTTCGAGGACTCGGAATCTACTGTCGTGAAGGATAGAATCGCGGCGGAGGGCCCACGCGCCGTCCTGGAAACCCTCTGCGGCCTCTCGAGCTCCGGACCCGCCATCGATCCGATCCTGGAGAGATATGAGGAACTGGTAGGCACCAAATTACGGCGCGCCGATGCGCTATGATCGGACTCCGCGACGCATGTGGGCGCTTCTTTCGATGAGGGCCCGACAATAACGAAGCGGAAAGGGCAATTAGACCGTTCACATCGAGCCCGATGGCGACTGCCATGCCAGCTCATGGGGATGGTGTGGAAGATTTGACGTTTACGATTTTTTGCCCATACCATATGGCTCTCTCTCGCAACTTTTAATATACGCTAAACGGCCCGGCTCAGTGGTCCGGGCCGCTTAGCAAACAGAAGACTGAGGTCTATTGAACTGGTCTCAGGGCTTAGGGCTGTGTTGGATTAATTATTAAACTATAATCGAGCGAGCTCGTGGATGGATGCAAAAGACCTGCATTGCGGCCCTCTTGCCATTTCAAGGCATTCGCTGTGTTTTCAAATACACACATCTGACCACTATTTTCATCTAAAACCATGATCTTGGCTTCAGTGCGATAGATCCGGAAAGCATATTTATCGCCCTTTGTATAAACAAAACGTAGATATGTTCCATTATTTTCTACTCGAAAGGATTTGTCTTTATCAGTTATAACGTCATTTTCTACCGTATACTTGTCTTTCTTGATATAGGGAACTATCCCGCCAGCCACCTGCCAATAACTCTTTTCATATCCTTTCTCGATTTTTTTCCAGGTCTGAGCAGTCATTGGAAGCTCAAGTTTAGGTGCAATCTTTACGTTCCCATCCGAAGCCGTTGTAATATTTACATTGAATATCGATATCTTCGCATCACCTATATTTACCGAATATTTCTTGTCAAATAAACCGTAACCTTTAGGCTCGGAAACCGCGATCAGAGATGGTGCATATGTTACCGTCTGGACTACGCTGTTAGGATCGGTCCCACCCATAGGAGAACTCAGATGAGTACTAAATTTCGTTGTCCCGACAAATCCGGGTTTTACCCCAGCTATTCGATCGAGCAAGACAGATAAATTCCCATTATTATCCAAATAGAGACCATTCCCGAAATACAAGCCGAGTGGTGCGTCTATACTCTGCCTGGACGAGGACCCATTTGAATTCGTAACAATTATAGTCGTACGAATCAACACAAGCCGCTCGTCGACATAATCGTTTGTCAATGAAAGCTCCAGAGGTTCAACCTTACTCGGACTACCCAGAACATTCTGAACGAGTCCATTGATGTTCGATTCGGGAAGTGACTTCAATGATGCGCAAGATACTGAGACGAGCCCTACAACAGCGAAGACGAATAATAGCCGCTTCATCTTTACCCCCTACTCGTAAAAAAATATTCTACGGTCTATCGCAACGATAAACCAATTCCAGCCAATACACCTAGCCTGCATCTAGGAAAATCGGGGAGATCCAGAAAAGCCTGCGTCGCCATATACGCAAAAAACCCATCAATGATACCCCATCCCGTATCGAAGGGAAACCAATCTATTTCGGTTGACGCACCAAAGCCAAACGCAGATCCAAAGATAGCCCAAGATTCACTTTCGGACATGTTTTTTTCAGAGACCTCGCCAGTGACTAATGTCCATGTCGCCATAGGAACAAGCGAGAATTGCAACGATTTCCCCAATGGCCATCGAAACGCATAACCGAGCCCACAAGATATCAGCGATCCGTATTGTAGACTATAAGCATCACCTATTGTTTGCGATGGCATTGGCGGCAACGTAAAGTCTAATAAAGCAATAAACCCTCCTGTGTCTTTGTCGCCAGCGCAAAATGAAAGCTGTCCAAGTCCTTGGCCTTGATTAAATATCTCATTGTCGATGAACGCTGGATCCGTAACAACGACGGATTCCCTGGCCAATTGATAGCCATACCCAAGACGGTAACTGGCCTCAAGGGACCAAAGAAATGGGCAAGAAGTAAATAATACGGATATAGCCAGGATTACTAATAATTTTCTTTTCAACAATCTGCCCCCTTACATATCGCACAAGTATTCCAGTCTCTGATTCAAGAGAAAATAATAATTCGGCTTCCAGTCACGCGACCCCCGTACTCCCCTCAATTTTGATTCTATGGAGGTCATCCAGTGACGAACGATGAGGCCGGTGGTCAAGGCGGTCGACCGTGCGTTGTGCCCTTCCTTATTTTGTCAAAGAACCTGGTTTTTCAAGCCGTTGTTTATCTCGTAGAACCCGCTGTCTTATAGGCCGATGACCGTTCCGAATAAAGAACATTACTGGATCAAACCCTCCTGCGTGGACCTCGGCTGATACAACCGAAACGCTCAATTGAATGCTCTACTCTCTAATAATGGATATTGATCTACCGACAACTTGAATCTTATCGTCCACCTTGAATCTGATCAATTGTCCACTCTCGACAACTGAAGCGTCAAAAATCAACCAATCCAACTCTGGTAACGAACCAATCTGTAGCGACTTCACCCCTTCGATTACAATCACAAAATGCTTTGTTCCCCAGTTTTTATACTCTATGTAATTGGTGTGTTCAATATTGATCTTAACAGAAAATTGATCGAATGGTTCCTTTTCTTCGATTCCATCGAAGAGACAAGATTGAATAATTTCGATCTTCCGAAAATACCCATCATGAAACGAATTACATTCTGCAATACTAACCTGACTACTCATATACTGCCTCTCGGTTTCTTAGTCATTGGAGCAGCTTTTTCTCTTCAGGAGTGGTTTTGTGCGCGTCCGTCGACTTGAATGGCCCCTTGTCATAATTAGGATCCCTCGGATCTCGTGCCTTAATTTCATGAGTATGCGGATCTTCATGTTCTCCTGTCTTTGGATCATAATGAGGATGCCCGCTGTGAATCTCCGCTTGAGAACCATCGGGACGAGTAATTGGATATTTCCCTGGTTTAAGTGGTTCGTCAGGAGATGCAGCAACATTACCAGGAATAATCGGGGGGCCTTTGTCTCCGCCGCTACCAGCAGCAGTAGCCAGAGGCGTCTTCCCAGCAGCCGCAGCATCTTTGGCTGCATTCTCGGCAAGGCCTGCCTTTGTTACTCGTTCGTCCGTGGCCGCCTGTTTTGCTAACTCATACAACCCGCGAAGATTAGCGCCCAAATCCCACGCGCCTTTGCCCATCATAAAAACAGCGCCAAGAGGGCCTAACACATCAGCACCTTCAGCAGCCCCAATACCTATTCCCGAGACATTAGGCGCCACAGGAATGCCATCTAGGCCATTTGAATCATACTTCGACATCGGGTTGTTCCCGACATAAGCGAACCAGTTCTCTCTATCCCTCGCCGGATCCTCGGTGATGAATCTGCCGAGCTCCGGGTCATACCATCTCGCATTGAAGTAATATAGTCCCGTGTCAGTATCGAACTCTTTCCCCGTGTAACTCGCATCAAAGCGAATGTTGCCGTTGCTCCTCACCACAGCCCCGAATGCCTCGTACTCCCCGTCCCAGACTATGTTCCCCGACGAGTCCGTTATGACATCGGTCGAACCCTCGTGATCCGTGGAGTGGTAGTATCTCTCCCTAGTTCCTTCCCCGCCGTTATTTAGCCCCTCTCCCCCCCCGGCGTTTTCATCATCCTTCGCCCCATACAGCAGATAGAAGGTCAGCACCTCGGCCCAGAGTTCCCGACACCGCGCCTCGGCGGCCGCGAGCACCATGAGTGGCGCTAGGGTCTGCGTGAGCTGCCGTGTAACCACCTTCCTCTGGTGCATGGCTGCCATTCTAGCCCGCGCCTGGCCCCCTCGCAACCCGCCCTTTCCACTGCACGATCACGGCGAGCCTCCGCTCGTACTCCTCGTCCACCTCCTCAAAAAGCTCGTGCTCCCGCGGATGATACTTCCGGTACACTCGTCCCAGGCTCTCCGTCAGCACGTGCGTGTACCGTGCCGTCGTCTCCACGTTCACATGGCCCAAGAGCTCCTGCACGTGCCGCACACTCGCCCCGTTCTCCAGAAGGTGCGTCGCCGTCGAGTGCCGCAGCGAGTGCACCGTCACCTCCTCGCTTTTCATCCCCAGCTTCGCCATGTATCCCCGAAACCGTACCTCCACCGCCGGAATCGACAGGTGCCCACCGCGGCCGCCTGTGCTTAAGCCAGGAAACACCCAGGCCTCGCGATCCTCGATCCGCTCGCCGACGTACAGAACCACGAATTTCCGCGCCACCTGGCTGAACGGCACGATCCGATCCTTCGAGAACTTGCCGCGCACCTGCATCAGCCGCCCCTCGAAATCAAGGTCGCCCACCTTCGGCCGCACCGTTTCTCCAACCCGTAAACCCGACGAGTACATAAGCTCAAACAGGCAGCGGTCCCGCAGTCCTACTCTCGTCGTGGTATCCAGCGATTCCAAGAATCGCGTCACCTCCACCATCGTCAGCGCGCGCCGCCGCCAGGCCTTCGATCGCGCCCTCCCCACCGCAAGCTCGTGCCACGGATTTTCCGCGATCACTCCCCGCCGGTACAGCACCGAGTACAGCCGCCGCACGACCGCCATATACTGGTTCGTCGTCTCTACCGCCAAGGCGCGTCCGGAGCGGGGCGCCCTCTGGCTCGTGATCCACGTGTGGAACACCACCAGGTCTTTCTTCCCGAGCTTCCGCACGTCCGCGCTTCCGTGCTCTCGCGCCCACTTCAGAAACCGCCTCACGATCAGCCTCACGATCTGCCGCGTATGCTCGCCCAGCCGCCGGGCGCTCATGTCCTCCTCCACCAGCGCCACGACCAGCGCCGCCACGTCAGCAGCGCTCATCGTCCCCGCTCCGCGGGTTCCACCGCCGCGGGTGGAACTCGTCCAGGCTCTTCTTCAAATCCTCCTTGTCCACCTTCGTGTAGATCTGCGTCGTCGAGAGCGCCTCGTGCCCAAGGATCACTTGAATGTGTCGCATATCGCAGCCAGAGCGCAAAAGGTGTGTCCCAAGGCTGTGCCGAAAGCCGTGGCTCGTGATCACCGGAAGCTCCAGCGCCGTACAGCGACTCCGAAGCTCGCGCGTCAAGAGCGTCATAAGCTCCCGCGTGCAGGCGCAAAAGAGGCGCTCCTCGTCCATGCCGCGCCGCAGCACCGCCGCACGACCAGAACGCAGGTACCTCTCCATCACCTGCGCCGCATAGCCGTTCAAGAAGGCCATCCGCGGCCGACCTCCTTTCCCCTGTTTCACGCGCACCAGTCGCTGTTCGAGGTCTAGGTCCTCTTCCCGTACGCGGCTCGCCTCGTCGATCCGTAAGCCCGTCGCGTACAGAAACTCCGCGAGCACGTGCACCCGGTACGCCCGCTGCCTGCTGCGCACATCCTTTCTCTCGTCGAATCTCCCTACGTCCCCTAAGAGCCTTCCCATCTGCGCTTCCGTCAAAACGTTCCGCGACAGGTGCTGTTCCATCCTCGGGTACTCCACCTCCTCGAAGGGATTCGTCCTCCGCCTCTCCGTCTGCACGAGGTAGCCAAAGAACTTTCTCGCCGCCTTCAAGCGGTTGTGGATCGTCCCCGTCGCGTACGCCCTGCCTGACTCGCTCGTCGCCTCGCCAAGCTCTGCCATGTACGCCACCGCCTCTCCTATCCCCAGCTCGAGCGGGTCAAGCTCGTTCGCCTCGAGGTAGTGCATAAAAGCGCGCGTCGTCGCCTCGAGCGTTTTGTACCCTTGCTCGCTCACCCGGGACTTTTCGGCCGCTAAAAACTCCTCGTACAGCCCCTCCAGATCGGTCGATAGCGTATACGCCATTTCGGTTTGCCTCTCTTCCCCTCAGGAGTTTCGCGACCAGATTCGTAAGTCTTTTTAGCGATAGTCGTTACTCGCTCAATCTGGGTCAGTGCCCAGTTGCGACCAGACCGCCCAGATTTACTTTTTTGCCGTGGCGAGCCGCTCTTCCATCGCCTCAGGGGTGGGAATCATCGATAGGTCGATCCCCTTGATCTCCGCGTCCTCGCGCAGCCGGTAATAGGCTCGCGAGCGTTCGGACCCTCCACGGGCGATCGCCAGGTAGTCGTAGTCCACGAGCTGCCGCAAACTCTGCTTGATCCAGGTGTGGCCAAGCCCCGTGATCTCGCGCACGTGGCGCTGGGTGAAGCTCACTTCCTCAGGCTTTAGCTTCTGCCGCCGCGCCTCGGAGCAGACCCACGCTCGGAGCTCGCTATACAGGCCCACCGCGCCGGTCGGGACCTCCCGCACTGTCGAGCTCATCACGCCCTCGATCATGATCTTGAACGCCACCCGATAGTCAGCAAGGTCGCAGCGGATGAACTCGAGGTTCCCCGCCTTCTCTGCCTTTTTCTGGTACTGCCTGAGGTAGCATACGCAGGCTATGAGGTCCAAGAATCGGTCGTGGTCCCGCCGCGATCTCATAAGGCTTGTCGGGAAGCCGATTAGGGGCGCGAAGTCGTTCACGATCTGCCGTTTCTCTAAAAGCCGCTGCGCCGCCTGGTGCGTCTTCACGATCGCCTGGGCCGCGCCGGGGGCAGCCTCCAGCCGTTCAAGCGAGTACTTCTGCCGCTGAGCCTCGTGGATCCGCTCGGTCTGTACTCTGGACTCGTCGGCGTTCACCACGAAGTACCGGCTCGCATTCTCGGGGTTCTGCGCATGATTGGTGCCCGAGAGCACGCTTGTCGGCGCGCAGTTTGAATTGACCAAATAAAGCACGTCTCTCGCGAATACCCTAGGACCGATTGGAAAGATTCTCACGATGAATTGACCGATAAAGGGAAGGGGCGGAAGTCTTCGCAGGA
>Ga0181516_10000037_pt1 | contig 132411 bp, 111 predicted proteins | sample PEATcosm2014_Bin_25_FD_121104 | JGI IMG/M metagenome (GOLD analysis project Ga0181516, IMG submission 121104) | Peatland microbial communities from MTU Mesocosm Facility, Houghton, MI, USA - PEATcosm2014_Bin01_10_metaG | ecosystem: Environmental > Terrestrial > Soil > Wetlands > Peat | place...
CAACCATCGAGGGGTCAAACGAAAGATGAGCAGCTACCACATCCGAACCAGAGCCCATGCAGCTGTAGCCGTCAGAGCATCAAACCCAAAAATCATTGTCATCCGTAACTAAACAGTATTGGGTTTAAACGAGTATGGAACCGAATTTAATGTGTACTATGCATAAGATGTTGGACTGTTGGAAAAGATATGATTTAATCATTCTCGGATTATTTATCGAGACCTATCAAGTGCAATGATGCCCGATAGATTGCTGGAAAAACAGATTACTTTGTTCAGTGTGATTCATTGGATGAATAGATCTCTGCCGTAGATAACCTTGATGCAATACCAAGCGAAGAAGAGCGCATCTACCTTCAGTCGCGGCCACTTGGCTTTTTAGGTTTTTGAGGATTTGGCATAACCTTGTAGCATGGAGTTCACCTTGCTCTTGCTCGCTTTGCACAGTTTGTTGGCCAACCCGAAAGGGACCGCCACTAGCTTGGCTTGCTCGGATATTTGATCGAGCATGGCCAGCCAGAGTCTTCCCGCCATTTCCGCGTCGTACAGCGCGCGGTGGAACACGCCGTCCGTTTCGATCTTCAGATGCCGTACCAGGGTTTCGAGCTTGTGGTTTTTCGCGTCCTGGATCATTCTTCTTGAAAGCAACATCGAGCAGGAAAAGGCCCCGGGGTAGGACTTCGAAATCATGGAAAACTCGGAATCCAGGAATTTTCGGTCGAAGGATGCGTTGTGGGCGACAAGATTGTGATGCCCGATGAATTCGTGGAACTCGCACATGACTTCCCGGCACGGGGGTGCATTCTTCAGCATGGCGTTGGAAATGCCGGTGTATTCCGTGATGAAGCCACTGATGGCGAAGCCGGGATTCATCAGCTTCTGGAAGCGTTCGACGAATTTTCCATCGACGATCTTCACGGCTCCGATTTCAATCGCGCGATCCCCGAAGTCCGGGGACAGACCCGTCGTTTCGAAGTCCAGTACGACAACGGTGTCCGCTTGGATGCTCGATAAGTCGCTTGTCATGATTTGTGTCTCGGGAGCGTAGGTGAAGGTGATTGGCAGCCTGCCGTTCACCAGGAAGCTAGCTATGGAAACACGGTGCCGAATCTGTACCTTGGATGCCAACGCGAACCGGCACACGAGGAGGCACCGCACCATGCCCGGCAATCCAACCAGATCGAGTGATCCAAACCACGGCGCCTTCTTCTTCGCCACCCCGATCGGAACCTGCGCCTTGGTCTGGGGTCCCGGTGGGCTCCGATCGGTCCACCTTCCGGATGCCACGGAGCGCGAGACCCGCGAGCGGGTGGTCCGCGAACATCCATCGGCGGGGGAGGTGGAACCTCCGGACAGGATCCGTCGGATCGCCGCTTCGGTCGCGAGGCTTCTGGAGGGGGGATCGGACGACTTGGGGGAGGTGCCGCTGGATTGGGACGGCGTGACGCCCTTCCAGCGCCGGGTCTACGAGGCGGCCCGCGAGATCCCCGCGGGAGAAACCCGCACCTACGGCGAGCTGGCGCGACGCCTGGGGTCGCCCGGCGGAGCCCGCGCCGTGGGGCAAGCCCTGGGGCGCAATCCCTTCGTCCTGGTGGTCCCTTGCCACCGCGTGCTGGCCTCCAACGGGAGCCTCGGGGGATTCTCCGCGCACGGGGGTGCCCGGACCAAACGGATGCTGCTGGACATCGAGGCCGGAACCGGAGTTCGGTAGGGGAATCTGGGCACCCTGCGCGCGGTGGCGACGCATTCTATCTTCCTCTCCCTATGCGAACCCATCTGCCGGCGTCCGCCGCGATCCTTGTGGCGACGGCGCTTTCCTTCCTCGGTTGCTCGTCGTCCAAGCCGGGGCTCGTCGGCAATCCGGAAAAGGTCTGCCGCGAGAAGTACGCCCAGGCCCGGAAGGACTACGACAAGGGGCACGACGCCGATGCCCAGACCAAGTTGCGCGACATCACGGTGGACTGCGCGGGGTACGACTACGTGGAGGAGGCCCAGTTCCTGCTGGGGCAGAGCTACTACCGCACCGAGCAATGGCTGGAGGCGGAGACGGAATTCGGCATCCTGGTGCAGAACTGGGAAAGGTCCAAGCACATGGAGGAAGCCCGCTGGAAGATCTCCCGGTCCTCGTTCCTCCAGGCTCCGTCCTGGGACCGGGATCCGTCCCTGACCCAGGGAGCCATGGAGAAGGAAAGGGCTTTCCTCGCCGACTACCCTCGCGGAACCTGGTCCGATTCCGCCCGAGCGGACCTCGCCGACCTGGTGGGTCGCCTGGCCGAACGCCGCTACGAAACCGGCAGGCTCTACCTCAAGATGGACGAACCGCTGGCCGCGACCATCTACTTCAAGCTGCTGCTCAAGGAATATCCGGAATCCGACAAGGTCCCGCCGGCCCGCATCGACATGGCTCGCGCCTACTGGCAGCTGTTCCAGTTCGACCGCGCCAAGGAATGCCTCGATTCGCTGGCGATGGATTCCGCCCTCGCCAAGCCGTACGAAAAGAGGATCCTCGAGGCGCGCAAGGACCTCCAGAGCGCTCGCAGCGACTTCGAGGCCAAGCGTGCGCGCGAGGCCGCGGAGGCTCGGCAAGGTCAGTTGTGAAGCCTCGGGACCTTCTGGTTCTGGGCGACAGCCTTTCCGCCGGTGGCTGGGAACGCGATCCCGCCGGATTGGGGTCGGCGTGGCCGGCCTCGCTGGCGCGCCTGGCCAAGGATTCGAAACTGGACCTTCGGGTGCGGGTATCGGCCCGTGGCGGGAGCCGGTCCACCGATGTCCTGCGCGAGCTCCGCGCTCCGGATGCATCGGGGCTTGACACCGTCGCGGTGCTCGTGGGCGCGAACGACGTTTGGAGGCGATGGGTTCCCTGGTCGGGCCAGGATCCCGTGGACGAGGACGATTTCCGTCGCAACCTGCTTTCCATCGTCCGGCTCGCGCGCGAACGGGGGGCCCGGCGGGCATGGATACTCACGCCGACCCTCCTCCACGCCGATCCCGACCATCCGTGGAACGACATCCTGCGCGACTACCGCGGAATCTGTCGCGATGCCGCATCGCAGGAGGATGCCGATCTGATTCCCGTCGGGGAGGAATTCGAGGAAGCGGTTCGCGCGCATCCCGGAATCAAGTGGACCTACGACGGGGTCCATCCGAGACCCGTCGGCCACGAGCGCATCGCCTGGACCGTCCTGCACCGCGGTCTGGGTGGCGCCGATCTTCCGACGGATTCCGTCCCCATCCGCCCCCCGAGCCACCGTCTTGGAGCCTGGCCTTGACGAGCAGGATCCCCGTCGCCGCCTTGGGGCCGGCGGTCCGGAAGGACGGGACGTCCTTCCGCCTCCTGGCCCCGCAGGCGGATTCCGTCTCGCTCGGCGTGTTCCCGGACCCGCGTTCGCACAAGCCCAAACGCGCCTTTCCGGCCGAACCCGGACCGGGAGGGATCTGGACGGCGTTCGCCCCGGGGGTGGGCGTGGGCGCCTTGTACGCGTGGTCCGTGGGTGGCCCCGACCTGCCCGGCGCGCGGTTCGACCCCGATCGGTTCCTGCTGGATCCGGGCGGCTGGGAGATCGGCCGGATGCCGAGCGCCGGTCGCTGCGGCCTTTCCAGGGTCGTCGATCCCGAATTCGACTGGGGTGGAACTTCGCCGCCCGCGGTCGCGCCCTCCCGGCGCGTGGTCTACGAACTGCACGCCAAGGGGTTCACCAGATTGCATCCCTCGCTCCCGCCCAAGCTCCGCGGCACCCTGGCGGGGCTGGCGCACCGGGATGTCCTCGCCCATGTGCGTGAGCTGGGCATCACCACGGTGGAACTGCTTCCCGTCCACGCCCACATGGACGAAGCCTTCCTCCTGGATCGCGGTCTGGTCGACTACTGGGGATACAACACCCTGTCCTGGTTCGCCCCCCATCCGGGATTCGCCTCCGACGGCCGCGGCGCTGACGAATTCCGTCATATGGTCCGAGCGCTGCACCGGAGCGGCCTGGAGGTCGTGCTGGACGTGGTCTACAACCATTCCTGCGAATCCGGTCCCGACGGACCCGTGACGGGGCTCCGGGGGCTGGGGACATGGTATCGACCGGATCCTGCCGACCCCGCGCTCTACGAGGACTTGACGGGCTGCGGCAACACCTTGGACTTCCGGATGCCGCACGTGCGGACGCTGGTTCTGGAAAGCCTGCGCCATTGGGTGCGGGTCTTCCACGTGGACGGATTCCGGTTCGACCTGGCCTCCGTGCTCGGGCGGACGGAAAACGGATTCGACCCCCACGCCCCGTTCTTCCGGGAATTGGCCGCCGATCCGCTTCTGGCGGGCCGGATCCTCGTGTCCGAACCGTGGGACGCCACCCCTCGGGGATACGCCATGGGCCGGTTCCCCGAGGGGTGGATGGATTGGAACGATCGGTTCCGCGACGACCTCCGGCTCTTCTGGAAAGGGGAAGCGGATTCGGCTGCTTTCTCGGCCAGGATGGGTGGAAGCCGCGACCTGTTCGGGGGAAGGGAGTCCTGGGCGTCCGTCAACTACGCCGCCTGCCACGACGGCTTCACCCTCCGGGATCTTTGCACCTATCTCCACAAGCGCAACGAGCCCAACGGCGAATCCAACCGGGACGGATCCGCCTGGAACCATTCCGACAACCTGGGGCACGAGGGGGATTCGGTGGATCCCCTTCTGCTGGAGCGTCGCGCGCTGCGTGCCCGCAACCTTCTGGCGGGGGCATTGCTGTCCCTGGGAACCCCCATGCTCCAGGCCGGTGACGAGATGGGCCGCACCCAGGAGGGAAACAACAACGCCTATTGCCAGGACAACGCCGTTTCCTGGCTGGATTGGCACGGCGCCGCGCCGTGGCCGGACGCCGAATGGATTTCCTCGATCCTGGCGCTGCGTCGGGAATTGAAGGATCCCGTCTTCGACCACTCTTGGCTGCCGGGGGATCGCCCGGACGTTTCCGGATCGCTGCTGCGCTCCGGGAAGGTCCAGCGATTGCTTTTGGCACGCCGAAGCCCGGACAACCGACCCGTTCCACTGCCTCCGGGGACCTGGAAGCTGCGCCTGGACACCAGCACCGATGCCGGGGCGGTGGCTGGAATCGCCATCGAATCGAGCCTGCCGGGCGGAGGAGAGGCCTTCTTTGTCCTCGATTCGAAAGCATTGGGCAACGATTCTGTCAAAGCGGAGAATTCGGCGGCGCGTCCAGGCAGGCACCGCTAGGTTAGAACCATGTCCCGCTGGACCACGACCATCCTGCTTGCCGCGTCGCTCGCCTTGGCCCAGGCGACGCCGCGCTTGGCCTGGTTCAATCCGCGAGAACGGTTGCTTGCGGTGGATTGCGACCTGCCCGTCGAGGTGTCCCTGCACACTCCCGAAGGGAAGTGGCTGGGGAACCTCCAGCCCAGCCTACATCGGGATCCCAAAGTCCTGCAAGTACCCCCGGAGATTCCCCCGGGTCTGTATCTGGTGCGGATGCGTTCCTCCGGAGGCGAGAAGCTGGAGCGGGTCCTGCTTTTCTGAGGTTTCCGGTCTCAGGTCTCCTGGCGCAGGATGGGAATCCTTCGCGTGGGACGGAAGCCGATCTCCACGCCCGGCAGGAGGGATGCTCCCGTGGCAAGCGCCCGGCCGGCCTCCACCGGATCCATCGGGCGGGCCGCCAGATGTCCCTGGATGTATTGGCAGGAGAAGCTGCGCAGGGCGTCCAATTGGACCTGTGTTTCCACGCCTTCCCCGATCACCTCCATCCCCAGGTCCCTGGACAGATCGCAGACGGCGCGCACAACGGCTTCCGTCCTCGCGTCCTGGCCCAGGCGCATCACGAACGAACGATCGATCTTCAACGAGTCCAGCGGCAGACGGGTGAGGTAGGAGAGGCTGGAAAATCCGGTTCCGAAATCGTCCAGGGAGAGGAGCACGCCCAAGGACTTCAGGCGCGACAGGACGGTCCGCGCCTGTTCGGGATCCTCCATGACGGCGGATTCCGTGATCTCCAGGTGCAGCAGGCGGGGAGGCATCCCCGATTTTTCCAGGATGCGCTCGACGCGATCGAACAGATCCTTCTGCACGAACTGGCGAACCGAAAGGTTGACCGAAAGCGACATTCCGCTGGCCCGTCCCCCCAGTTCCATCCGCCACTGGCCCGCCTGGCGACAGGCTTCGGCCAGCACCCATTCCCCCAGCGGTAGGATGAGTCCATTCTCCTCCGCGATCGGGATGAACATGCCCGGGAGGATGATCCCCCGGGTGACGTGGATCCAGCGGACCAGCGCCTCGAAGCCGTGCAGTTCCCCGTTGGCCAGCTCCACGATGGGCTGGTAGTGCAGGATGAAATCCCCGTTCTCCACGGCCTGGTGGAGTTCGTTCTCCAGCCTGTACCCCGAGGCCTGCAGATCGCGGTCCCGGGTCTGGAACCTCACGACCTGTCCGGGCAGATGCGACCTGGCCCGCGCCAACGCCGCGCGGGCGTCCTGCAACCGCTCCTCGGCGCCCGCCAGGGAGTCGCCGTCCATGGCCAGTCCGGCCGTGGCGGTCGTGTGGATGATCTCGCCTTCCACCGCCATGGCTTTTGACAATTCCTGTAGCACATTCTCGAGGAGGCTGCGGGCCTCGTCGGCGCCGGAGACGGGATCCAGCAGGATGGCGAATTCGTTCGTGGAGAGCCGACAGATCGTGTCTCCGGGTCGCAGGCAGGCCTTGAGCCGTTCGGCGACCAGGGTCAGCAGCGCTTCGTGGAAGTGCGGGGAATAGCTCTCCGAGATCGTGGTCCAACGGTCGAGGGAGAGCGTGCACACGGCGAAGCTCTCCTCGCGCTCCAGCAGGCGCCGCCGCTCCAGGCGGTCCAGGAACAGGGCCTGGGAGGGCAGCCCGGTGGAGTCGTCGAACATCGCCCTGCCCAGGAGCTGCTCCTCGATGCGCTTGCGCTCGAAGATGTTCGCCACCAGCGAGCAGAGCAGGGCCGCCAGTTCCTGCCTGGCGACGTCGATGGCCGCGCCCGATCGGGCCGCGTCGTTGAACAGGATCCCGATGGGACCCCGAAGGGATCGGATGGGGGTCAGCGCCAACCACCCGCGCCGGATCATGCGGCTTTCTCCGTCCTCCGAGGACATCAAGGGCGCGTCTTCCAGCACGAGCCATCGGGCGCCTTCCTTGTGCACCGACTGCGCCTTTTCCTCGGGTTCCCCCTTGGCGTAGGCGTATTGTCGCTCGTCCGTGGTGGCTCCGGCGAGGTCCGTTCCCCAGGTTCCGCGGAGCACCGTGCCGGATTCGTCCTCCATGTAGATGGAAACCCGCTCGAGTCCGATCGTGTCCCGGGCGATCTCGACGGTGCGGCGCAGGAGCGTGTCCACGTCGGGAGCTCCCACCAGCTCCTCCGCGGCGGCGAGGACGGCCACCAGATCCGAGGTCCTGTCCTCGGTGCGGTAGGAGAGCTTCCTGGCTTGTCCCAGCGACCGGTCCATGTGACGAATCGCCGAGTCTGCCTTTGTTCGCGTCACCATACCCCCCAAGTTTGAGAACGAATCGGTCGGATCACAAGTGGTTTGAGGCAAGAATCGTTCGACGCTGCGGGAATGAGGTCAAAATAGAGACGCATAAATGGATTAGTACACCTTGTTGGTAGGAAGATCGTCGAATACTCCAGTTTCTCACTTCCCCAATCCGGGAATGGGAGAATGCGGGGATGAGTCGGCAATCGCTGCGCAGCAGACTGCGAGGGTTCATCGCGGATCTCGCCGGGGTCGTCCAAGGGGGGGAGTCCGCGGGTCGCAGGGTGCCGGAACCGCTGGACGAGGAGATCGGGTTGGTTGCCCACCAGCTCAACGCGGTCCTGGCCGCCCTGGAAGATTCGCGCAGGGATCTGGCCGACGCCCGCAGCTTCGCGAAGCTCGGCTTCTGGCATCTGGACCTGGACAACATGCGTGTCCACATTCCCGCGGAGAACGCGGCGGTGGTCGGCGTGGAAACCGGCCATGCTGGACAAAATCTGGATTTCACCGAATACCTGGAACGCTGCGTGCACCCGGAGGACCGGGATCGCCTGCGGGCATGGGCCGAAGGCGCCAAGACCGGCGGCGACGGGGACGGGGAAATGGGAGTGGACTTCCGGACCGTGAACGCCGCCGGGGAGGTGCGCCACCTCTCTTCGGCCTGCCGAAGCCACCCGCTGGAAAAGCGGATCCTGTTCCTGGTCGCCCGCGACGTGTCCGAACAGCGTCGGGTGGAGGACGAGTTGCTCCGCGGGAACCTCTACGATCCCCTCACCGGCCTGCCCAACCGCAGGCTCCTGGTGGACCGACTCGCCTCGAGCCTCGCCCATTCGGGGACTTCGCGGGAGGCTTGCACCGTCGCCATCCTGGATCTCGACCGGTTCGGAGCCGTCAAGGCGTCCATCGGTCGGGAAGTCAGCGAGCGCCTGCTGCTGGGGTTGGTGGTCAGGCTCGTCGGAGCCCTGCCTCCGGGCACCTCGGTGGGGCGTCTTTCCTACCACGAATTCTGCGTCCTGCTCGAAGATTCCCCGGAAGACGTCGATCGGATCGCCCGGACCCTTTGCGCCGTGGCGCGAACCCCGTTGCCCCTGGAAGGCAGGGAACTCGTCCTGACGGGATCCGTCGGCATCGCCTCCGCCAAACCCGGGGAATGCCCGGCGGAGGAACTCCTCGCCCGATGCGAGTCGGCGGTCTTCCACGCGACTCTTCGCGGCGGAGACGTCGTCTCCTACTTCGACGAGGAACGAAGCCAGCAGGCGAAGGATCGGGTGGACCTGGAGATGGACCTGGGAAAGGCCGTCCCGGACCAGCTGGAACTCCACTACCAGCCCATCGTCCATCTTTCCACGGGCAGGCTCGCGGGTTTCGAGGCCTTGGTCCGGTGGCGTCATCCGGCGCGGGGACTGGTTTCTCCCGTACTGTTCATTCCCATCGCGGAGAGGACGGGGATCATCCACGACATCGGACAATGGGTGATGGAAGAGGCGATGGGTGTGGAGGCCGATTGGCAAAGGCGGCTGGGCGACGCGGCCCCCTTCATGAGCATCAACCTCTCGGTCAGGCAGTTTCGCCACGACGACCTCTCCGAGCGGATCCGGGAGACCATGCTGAGGACGGGTGCCGATCCCAGGGGGATCAAGCTCGAAATCACGGAATCCGCCCTGACGGAGGACCCCCAACGGGTGGCCGAACTGCTGGAGCGGCTATGTTCCACCGGCCTGGGTTTCAGTCTCGACGACTTCGGGACCGGGTATTCGTCCTTGGGCTACCTGAGCCGGTTCCCCGTGCAGACCCTCAAGGTGGACAAATCCTTCGTGGACGAGCTGGGACATGACGAAAAGCAGACCCGCATCACTTCGGCCATCGTGAGCCTGGCCCACACCCTGGGGATGGAGGTGGTGGCCGAAGGGATCGAGACGGAGATCCAGCGGGAACGCCTTCTGGCCCTGGGTTGCGAGTACGGCCAGGGCTACCTCTTCTCCAAACCGTTGCCCAGCGACAAGGTGGAGGAGTTCCTCTCCCGGTCCTGAATCAGGGAACGAAATCGACGGCGCTCCAGAAGTCCGCGCTGTCCCCGGGCATGGGCATCCCGGCTTCGGGGCAGGTGTAGAGGGTTGTCACACTGGAACCGAACGCGGCGAGGTTGAGGGCGCAAGCGTGGATGCCGCTCCAGACGGAGTCGGGGAGGGTGGTCGCGCGCCGGACCTGGATGCGTCGGGGGGCCACGACCGACCTGGACCAGCCCTGGATGACGAATCGGGAGCTTTCCATGAGCGTGGGGAGCTGCCCGATGGACCCGCCTCCCGTACGAAGCACTCCGCGGAAGACCAGGGAATCCCCCGGCGACAGCGACCACAGCCGAATTTCCGAAAGTTGGAGAGTGGTGTCGTTGCGCAGCATCCGGAAGGGATGGGTCCGGCCTCCCGAGACACGCACGAGGGCCACCAGTTCCGGATGGGAGGAACCGGCTTCGCTGCTGCTGGGGTTTTGCATCGTGTCCGCGCAGGAGCGGAGCTTCTGGAGCGAGCCGCCGCTTCCCAGCAATTGGAGACAGGAACCCCCGGGGAATGAATTCGCGGGGACGGTCGCATGCAATGAAAGGGATTCCGGTCCATCGCGATCGATCCAGGACTCCAAAAGGAAGGTTCCCGAATCCGGTGCCAGCTGCAGGATGCCGGAGGAATCCGCGAGGAGTCCGCGCGAGGTGAGATGGACCGAATCCGTGTTCTGCGAATCCACCGACCAGATCCGGGTCTGGCGCGCGGAGGCGGGACGGGTGGTGTCCACGGATGCGTAGATGTAGACCTGTATCGGGCTCGGAAGCTCGGTGCCCCCGCCCAGTTGGGAGCAACCGGCGAGGAGGCCTGCGGCAAGGAAGATCCATCGGAGATCAGGCATGCCGGGAACGATACCTTTCCAGGCTCTCCGAGAGGGGGAACAGTTGGAAGTTGACCTGGAGAACCTGGTCGGCCGGATCCTCGTCGGCGGCGGTTTCGGCCAGGAGCTCCCGTCGCGTCCGATCCAGTATCTCCCGGATGCGCGAGATGCCGCGACGGCTGACGGAAACCGTCAGCGAGGATATGTGGGTGTCGGTGCTTTCCGGCTCCGCCAGCCTGTCCTGCGCGAGGAGGATCATCTGGCGCTTCAAGGTGCGGAGAACCTCCGGGTCCACATCCCCGGTGGTGAGCCTGGGGAAGGAATATTCCCAGGAGCCGTCGGCTCGGTGCCGCAGCAGCTCGAGTCTTTCCAGAAGTTCGAGGGAAGCGATCACCTCGGCGACGGAGGACGGAGGACGGAGGATGGAGGCGATCCCCTTCGCGTCCAGCCCGGAGAGCACGGCCAGCTCGCGGACCGCCATGTGGATCCAATGCGCGAAATACCCCGTTTTCTTGCCACCCACCCTCTCCACGGACCGGGTGGCCTGCAGCCGCAGGAGATCCGCCAGGAGATCTCGTCTCTTCTCCGGATGGACTTCCTGTCCGTATTGGACGAGGAGCAGGAAATAGCGGATCGCATCGCCGGCCAGGCCCAGCGCCGTCACGCACTTTTCCGCGGAATCCGTGGACAGGTTGCGGCGTCCCTGGATGACCTCGGAGAGGAAGGCGTGGGAAGCGAAGCCGGCCTTGCGAGCGAAGGTCCGGTAGGAGAATGCCCGGGACCCCTTCCGCTTGGCGTCGAACCACTCCCGCAGGAAGTCGCGGTGGTCCAGGAATGTGAACACCTCCGGCAACTTGCCCGAATTCGGGAGAGGGGGAGTGGCAACGGCCTTGTTCATCGTTTTTCCAAGTTAGCGCCGACGCGGTACCGGCATGGAGCGGGATGCGCGACCGCGGGGAATCCCGTACTCGATGGGGGAACGGGGCCGCATCGGGTCTGGACTCCGGTGGGGTACGGATTCAACGCGGGATGTTTTCCTCTACGACTCGATCCGACGGATTGAATGCAATTTTGTAACGCAATAGGTACGGTTCACCGGTTTTTTCACCGGTTCTCTGGCACCCCAGGACCGCTGCGGACGTCGGGGAAGGTGTTGCGGTCGTCCGATCTTGCTGGTTTGGGAGGCCGTGGATGTCGTTCGAATTTCCTGTGTTGGTGTTTGGAGTCGGAAACATGGGTGGGGCCATCGCCCGTTGCCTGCGACGGGCCCACCCGGGAGTATCCATCTTCGGGATCGATCCCGACAAGTCCAAGATCCATGAGCTGGAACGGGATGGGGTGCTCAAGAATTTTCCGGAATCGGGCCGCTTCGAGAACGGGGTCCTGCTGCTTTCCATCAAACCCCAGCTTCTGGAAGGGGTCGCCGGCCAATTGAAGTCGCGGCTGGGCACGGACGTGACGGTGGTCAGCATCCTGGCCGGGGTTCCCTTGAGCCGACTCCGGGCGGCGTTGGGCACCGACCAAGTGGTCCGCGTGATGCCCAACTTGGCCACCACGGTCGGAGCTGGTGCCACGGCCATCGCCACCGACGGCCACTCGGAAGCCGCCTTGGCGCGGGCACGGGCCATCCTGGCCCCCACCGGGGAAGTAGTCGACGTGCTGGAATCGCAGCTGGACGCCGTGACGGGCCTTTCCGGAAGCGGGCCCGCCTATGTCCTGAAATTCTTGATGGCGCTGGAGGATGGGGGGGTTCTGGCCGGGCTGCCGCGGGCCGTTTCGCACCGACTTGCCCTGGCCACGGTGGCGGGAACTGTGCAGCTGGCGCGGGAAACCCACTTGGAGTGGGATGTCCTCCGGGGTCAGGTGACCTCGCCGGGGGGGACCACCATCCATGGGCTTAAATCGTTGGAAGACAACGGTTTCGCGGCCGCGGTGATGTCGGCGGTATTGGCGGCCACAAACCGTTCCCAGGAATTGGGAAGAGCATGACAATGGAACCGGGGGGCGAATTGCCCTGCGGATCCAGTGGGCATCCGATAAGTTTGGCAATGTTGGAAACCATCGAGTTCAGGAGCGCGGAATGAATATTCGACTTGGCCGATTCCGGATGGCATGGGGAACTGGTGGGTTCACCTTGGCCCTGGTTGGCCTCTTGTCGGCCACTGTTGGCGCCAAGAAGATCGTCTGTCCGGCGGTGGATCCCGCCTCCCTCCAGGCTTGCATCTACACCGCCCACACGAACAATCCCGTTGGATTGGACACGGTCAGCGACACCATTGTCGTCACGGTTGCCCCTGGCCTGTACCATCTCGCCTCCCAGATTCGCATCAACAATCGCAAGAATCTATGGATCATCGGTGACACGACGGCCACCGAGACCAACCAGCCCCGGATCCTCTACCAGGACACCGTCCACACCTACACCGACCTGGATGTCGCCAAGCGCACCGACACCTCCGCCGCCGGCACTTATGGCCAGAACAACGGAACGGTCTGGATCTACATGTCCAGCAATGTCGTCCTGATGGGGCTGCTCATCGACGGAAACGGCTTCACCGGCACCACCAACGCCAAGGGACGCATTTTCGCCTACGGTGCGACGCTAGGGCTGGGGAAAACGGATGAAGTCCGCGGGAATGTGGGCGTCAACGTGTTGATGTCCCACGCCGTCCAATTGCGCTACCTGTCCGTGACCAATGCCTGGGACGGAATCGCCATCGTCTCGCCCAATTTGGGCGGAGCCTTTTCCTATCCGGATCCCAACGATCCCCCTTCCGAGGTGACGGCCACCCTTCCCACCAGCCAAGCGGGATTGTACGGAAGCCATTTGGTGGAGCGCTGCCGCATCCACGACAACACCTTCGGCATCCTGTGCCAGCGCGATTGGGACCTTTCCTCCGTGTTCCGCAACAACCTGTTTTGGGGCAATTACTTGCGCCATTGGGCAGATCCCAGGACACCCGGTTCAACCGGTGCGGCTTGCCCAACCAATGAATACATCACCCATTTGTGCGAAGTCGATACCGCCGTGCACGCGGATGGAAGCCGTCGTTCCCTCGCCTTCACGACCGTTGGCGGCGCCTTCCTGATGACGGATGTGGCCCTGACCCCGTACCGCATCCACAACAACACCTTCTTCGACAACGCCACCACCGTTTCCGGCTACTACAAGACCGGCACCCAGCACCTCTTCTACAACAACTTGGTGGGCAAGCCCTACCAATCTTTCCGCGGTGCGATAAGCCTTCCGGTCCAGGCCGGGAGCGTGAACGGGGCCCCCTGGAGCCCGAATTACACCCAGACCGAGCGACAATCGGAGATGCTCCAGTATTTCGCCGAGCACCAGCGCTCCAACCGGGTGGTGGACCAGGACAGCATTCCGCCCTTAGGCAACCAAGGCGCGGTCCCCAACTATTTCGGGCCCGGCGGCGGCAATTTGCGCCTGTTCAACATGCGCATGATCCATTTGGCCAATGGGAGCTGGCCGGGGCGAAGCTGGAGCAACGATGCAAACGACCAGGATTCCCTGGGGATGACTTGGGTTCCCAGCCTCACTGCGGTCGGGAGCATGGGTGCCATCGCCGATTCGGGCGGCATCGTGAACTACATCCGCCAGAACATGTGGGTGGGCGCCGCTCCCGACCCGAGCATCGACAACACCCCCGGCAATAATTCGCCATTCAACAACCACCTGCCGGACGCAGCGAACGGTTCACGTTGGAGTCCGCCGTGGCTTCCCAACAACATCCAGGCCTCGCTTGCGGATGGGACCATCTTCCGGAACACGGGAACCTTCGACGTGCGATGGACCTTCGGCCTGCCCATCGACACCACCTTGCCCACCGCCCCGACTTGGCTGCAGCCCAAGGCATTGGATGCCGTGCAGACCACCGCGAAATTCCTGACCGGCTGGCCCACCTACGAGGGCACGGCAACCAACAGCACCGAGGCGGTCAAGGTCCCTCTGGCCATCGGGGCCTATGCCCCCGGGGGAGGGTGGGCCGCACCCGCCCGTCGATTGATTCTGCACGATACCTTGATCACGAGCGTGAACGACTCCATGGTCCAATTCAACCTGAACGTGGCGGGATTGGGAATCGCCAATGCGGACATCGACAGCCTGGAGGTTTCCTCGGCCAAGTTCTACAACAACGTTCCGGTATCCGATACCCTTTACAACCAAGGAGTTCCCAAAACCGGTCCATTTGCCGGAGTCGCCAATCGCACGACCACCCGTGAAAACTCCATTCTATCCAGCACCCCATGGCCATTGCCCTACCAGTTCCTCCGGGCGGATTACGACCCGACCGGCTTCGGCCAATTCAATGTCGATGATTCCCTGACCAAGAACCTCCTGTCTCCCAACAACACCTTCATCGGAAAAATCGGCGCCGGGTACCGGCTGAACGGCGATTCCCTCTATGCCCGAGCCGAAGTCGTGCTCAAGGCCTACATGAAGGACGGCACGGTGATCTACTCCAATCCGGCCGTGTTCATGTTCTCCCGTCCCCGTTTCCAATTCACGGTGACGGTCACCGATGCCAACGGCAATCCACTGCCCCACGACCCGGACGGAATCTCCCTGGATGTGGTGGCAGGTCAGCCTCTACACGTGTCGGTCAAGGCCAAGCTCGTGGGGACCATCCCCGTGCCATTCCAAGGCTACGCCAACTTGACGATCGGGAACCTGGGAACCTTGGTGGGGGCCGATGGAAACCAACTGGACAAGTTGCCCGGCCAAAACTTGGTGGGGACGAATTTCGCGCCGGTCCACGCCAACGACATCATCGATGCCAGCTTCCTCAAAAACGATTCCGTGGTCGGCTTGTACCATGCCATGGCCAGTCCCTCGAACGGAACCCTCACCTACACCGCCGTGTTCCAGGCAAGCGACCTTTCCTTGCTGAGTTATTTCATCCAGGGGAAATCCAGCCCCCTCAAGGTGGTTTCCGGGTCCATCTACCAGGTGACCGTCGATTCCGTCTACCGGAAGACGGACACTGCATTGCTTGCCAGTCCCAGCGAGGCGATCAAGCTCGCGATATCCACGCGCGACACCATACTGAAGAGTCCCACGGACACGAGTACGAGCAGGAATGTCTCGGATGTCTACCAGGGCGATACGCTGCGCGTCGTGATGCAGGTCCGTGACAGGTACGGGAATCCCGTCGAGGGAGCGGATTCGACCAGCGCGAAGAAGGGTCTCTACATCAAGCTGGCCCATGATCTGGTTCCCGGGCGCTACCCGAACGTCACAACCAATGCCAACCTGCTCGGGATCGATACGCTGGGCGGAGCGACCTGGCCCGATTCGATCCGCATTTCCTTCGATTCCACCGGTCGGGCCACGGCCTATGTGGTGGTCAGCGGAGCCGCCACCAAGGCCGCCCTGGCAGGCCTTCGAGCTTCGCTGATCGATTCCTTCGGTGTGGAAATCGGAACAGCCCTTTCTGCCAGGGACTCCGGGATCGCGGACACCACGTGGCTGAGCCTCCAGCCGGTGGCGCTGGGCGTGGCCTGGGTGGACACCCTGACCAAGAAGGAACTCGCTCCGATCACCGGGTACGTGGGCTCCTGGTATCCCGTCCTCCTGGAGACCACCAACAACGGATTGCCCAGTCCCTTCACGGGCACCCTTCCGATCACCGCCTTTTCGGCGCTCCATTTCCACCCTTCCATGGGCGACACCACCACGGTCACCTCCGCAGTGTTCAACGGAACCGCCTACAGCCAGGTGTTGTGGGTCCGTGCGAACGACTCCACCTCCGTGGGTTGGATCCAGACGAACTCCGCGCAGGGTTCGGACAGCGTGGCACCGCTCAAGTTCACCTACCCACAACCGGTGGGAGCCGTCTTCTACGACGCGAATTGCGACGGCAAGGTGGACAGCTTGTCCGTCAAATTCAACGGTCCACTGGATTTCCGGGCTTCCTCCGGAGTGGTGGCCGGAGACAAGCTGGACTTGATCTTCCCCCACCAGTTCCTTTCGCCCTCGGCCATGGGCGCCCCACTGCGGGTCACCGTGATCGGGGACAGCACTCTCGGCTTCGCCTGGGATCCCGGGACCACGGGGACGGCCGACGCTTCGGCGAACCAGATCGTGGTGGGCAATCCATTGTCCGCGACGGCCATCACCTTCAAGCTCGCCACGCTTGCGGACAAGGCACCCCCGATCGCCCTGAGGGCCACCGACGTGCAGACCTGGGCCAACTCCGGCCCCCAGGATTCGCTGGTCGTCTGGTTCAGCGAAGACATCGACGTTTCGCAATTCGTGACCGGATCCGCGTTGCCCTTCGTGATCGAGCGCTCCGGCGCCACCGTGCCCCTGACCGGTGCCACCTTGACCCGCGCCGTCCAGGCGCTGGACAGCGGCGAATACTCCTTCGTCTTCACGGCCCCAACCACCTTGGTTCTGCCCACGGACTCGTTGCGAATCTCGGGCACCTCGATCTCCGATCTCGCCGGGAACATGTCGGGGACCGCGTGTCCGGATCAGCCCTTCCAGGTGTTGGTGACACCTCGGTTCACGCCCTTGCCGGGTTATGTCCTCGACGTCAACGGCGACGGCAATGCCGATTCCGTCCACCTCTCCTTCAAGGATTCCCTGGGAACGCTTCCCAACTCGATCTTCATCGAGTGGGGGACTCCCGCGGAGACTCTCACGGTGGTCAAGGCCCAGCTCGTCGCGTGGGGGGTCAAAACCTCCGACAGCGTGATCGATGTGCCCGTGACCACCTGGCATGGCCAGACCGTCGTCATCGACGGAGATACCGTGCACAACGCACCCCGCACTGTCGGCGAATTGGACACGGCGATCTTCAACGGAGTCGTGGGGGCGACTCTGCGAGACCGCGTGCCGCCCGTTTTGCTGTACGCCAAACTGAAATACGGTCCATCCGTCCAGGTGGGCCAGCAGGGCTACGACACTTTGGACGTGGACTTTTCCGAGGCGGTTTCCGGTTGTGCGACTGGAACTTCGGCTTCGGTCTGTCTCAGCGAGAAACAGACAAGCAGCAGCGGATATCCGTTCCCATCCGGATCGAAGATTCTGACCACGGACAATTCCGGGGCCGGATGGATCCTGCTGGTACCCCAAGGCTCCATCCATGTCGGTGATTCCGCGCGAGCGACTCCCGCGGTCCAATCCGGAATGCTCGCCGACATGAGCGCGAACAATCCAGGACCGGCATCCCCGTGGGTGTATGTCCTGGGAGATCCGCCCCCGCCCAACCACGGTTGGATGATGGATCTCAACGGGGACGGAAGGGTGGACCATGTCCTGCTCTCGTTCCTGAATCCTCCCACGGTCGCCAAGCTTCCCGACTACCAGTTCGAGTGGGGGAACGCCGCCGGCGCCGCGATCACGCTGACATCGGATTCCGCCTATCCCATCGATTCCACACACCTCCTCTGGATGGCCGTGCTCGCGACGCCGGGCGATTTCGGAGCCACTGGATATCCCCCGGCCACGCAGAAGATGCTCGGGCTCCAACCCACCAGCACTCCTTATCGGTTCTGGGTCTCCGACAGCACGGGTCCGGTGCTCAAGCCCCCGGCCACCCTCAAGCCGTCGCCGGACTCCCTGGGTGCCGACACGCTGATCGTCACACCCTCCGAATTCCTGGCTTCGCCCACCAACTCCGTGCTGCTGGAATTCAAGCGGGGTGGCCAGGCGATCCCCGCGGACAGCGTCCTCTTCCTGTCGGCCAAGCCTTCGGCCAACGGGACCTGGACGGTGATCCTGGCGCCGAACAGCCCCTACCGTCCCAACCCGGGGGATTCCGTCCGCCTCTCCACTTCCGGGTCGGTCGTGGACTCCACATCCTCGCGGAACGTGCCGAGCCCCAACGAACCCTGGGTGGTCCTCACCGGGAATCTCCGGGTGCCCTACGCTTCCTACTACTACGACCGCGACGTCGATGGCCGCGTGGATTCCGTGAGCCTGTCGTTCGCGGCACCTCCGGTGGTCGGAACCGTCGTGCGGGTGGCCGACCCGGCGGGATCGGGCACCTACAAGAGCTTCACGATCCCGGCCGCGGACGCCGGGCTGAAGGTCGTCTCCTTCGGCTTCGACACCAGCGAATGGGGACAGAACGTGACGGGTTGGTCCAACACCAACCTGGGAACCCTTCTTCCGGTCGCGGGTGCGGACACGGCGATCCACGGGGGGCCATTCTCCATCTTGGACAGGGTTCCCCCGGTCATCGTGTCGGCGGTGCTGCGATACACCAGCGACACCTCGTCCGTGGACACCTTGAAGGTCGTCTTCTCGGAGAACGTGAAGCTGGACTTGGCGCAGATCCTGTCGCAGTTCAAGCATCCCGGGAGTTCCTCGGACACCGGGACATCGGTGTTGCCGATCGCGATCAAGTACGATTCGGCCACCAAGGTCCTAACGGTGTATCTCCGTCCGGTGCCGACCGGCGACACCCTGAATCCGGGCGTGGGCGACTCGTTGCGCCTGACCTTCGCCGTGCAGGATCTGGCGGGCAACGCACCTCAAACGGTGGCGAAGTGGACCGTGGTGACGGGCAATCGACGGGTGTTCCCGCCCATCGTGACCCTGAGCAACCCGATCATCACGAACGGGAACCACGCGGGAGACCCGGTCGAGGATCCGACGACCGGCAAGCCCCAGATCACTCTTCCGATCGTGGTCCGGCCGAGTGAACCGGGAAACACGGGGGATTGGCAGGTGCTGGGCAGCGACGGGAAGCTCTCTCCGGCTGGCACCTCCTACAAGCCCGGCCAATCGGATTACTCCGCGGCCGGTTCCCAGGGCACCGTGGTGTTCGTCCAGACCAATGTTCCGCTGAACCTCACCCTGTACATCTACGACAACGTCGGGACCTACGTGACCAGCGTCAGCAAGGACATCACCCAAGCCTTGCTCGATCAGGCCGAACAGGCCATGGCCCAGAGCGGCACTCTGCTGAGCAAGGTGGGGATGGTGGATATCGGAATACTTTGGAAGGGACAGGATGCCGATGGAAAACAGGTGGCCTCCGGGATCTACCCGACACGCCTGATCGCCTACCGCAACCCCACTCCGGAAGAGAAGGCCGATGGGCAAGTGAGCCCGTTGATGTACAACCACCTGGTGCGCATCGGGGTCCATCTCAAGACGAATTGAAGCTCCGCTCGACGTGTCCCGGACAACGGGCTCGTCGCGCGTCGAATCAAGGCGTTCGTCGGAACTGCCTGGAGTCCGCCAGAGGGGCTTCAGCCCGGATCGCGTCCTTCCAGGATTCCGATCGCCGAGGCGGTCACCTTGTCGTGGGTGATCGAAACGTGGACCCGCGTGGCACCCAAGGATTTGGCATAGGTTGCGGCCTTCCCGTGCAGATGCGCCAGGGGCGCGCCCGAGGCGGTGGGGAGGATCTCGAGGTCCTTCCATTCGACACCCGCCGCGATCCCGGTCCCCAGAGCCTTGGAAAGGGCCTCCTTGGCGGCAAAGCGACCGGCGTAGCGCTCGAACCGACCTTCCGGTCCGAATCGCTCGCAGTATTCGCGTTCGGCCTCGGTGCAGATTCGGGCGAACAGGCGCGGAGAGACATTGCGGATGCGCTCGACCTGGACCTGATCGATTCCTATGCCGATGATCATCAGAAAAGGCCTTTCGCGGGGGTGGGGGAAGAAGGAATCGCGGGAGGAGTTGCGACGGAATCGGCGGAATCCACGGGCCAAGGAGTGGGACAGTTCCAGCGGGTCTTCAGTCCCGGAGGCGGGGCGGGGAATGGGCGGGGTGGATAGGGGAGGGCGGTGTCGTGGAAGACCCTTTCCAGGAACCGGCCCACCAGGGGAAGGGCGGTGCGCGAGCCCTCGCCGGTTTCGCCGGTGCGGAAGTGCAGCGAAGGATCGTCGTTGCCGGTCCAGGCGGCCGCCACGATCTGCGGCGAGACCGCGAGGTACCAGCCGTCGGCGTGCGCCGAGCTGGTGCCGGTCTTCCCTCCCAGTTCCCTCCCGCCTTCGAACAGGTCGTATCCGCGAAGGGCAAGCGAGGTCCCGTCGGGCTCCTGGAGCCCCCCCCGCAACATCCAGGTCATCAGCCACGCGATGGAAGGGGTCAGGACCTGTCTTGGCTTGGGCGAAAAGTCGGCCAGGACGCGGCCTTTGCGATCCTCCACCCTGCGGACGGCCCAAGGTTCGATGGACACTCCCCCGTCGACGAAGGGCTGGAAGGCGCCCGCCAGCTCCAGGAGGGTCAATTCGTTGGACCCGAGACCGATGGACGGGACCGATTTCAGCGGCGAATGGACGCCGAGCCGACGCATGGTTTCGGCGACTCTTGCCGGACCGACCTTCATGGTGACCTGCGCCGTGATGGTATTCAAGGACCTGGCCATTCCGGCCCGGAGGGTGACCGAATCGTTCCCGGTTTCCCAATCGGCGTTGTGCGGGGTCCACCGCTTGGTTTCCCCGTTCTCCAGGTAGGTGAATGTCCTGACGGAGTCCACCAGCTTGTCGCACGGGGTCATCCCCTGTTCCAAGGCGGTGCAGTACACGAACGGCTTGGCGGTGGATCCCGTGGATCTCCGCGTGCCGGCCACATGGTCCAGCTGGGAAAATCCGTGGTCGATCCCGCCCACCCAGGCGAGGACGGCGCCGGTGCCGGGATCCAAGGCCACCATCGCGCCCTGCAGCAGGCCGTGTTCGCATCGGATGGAGTCCAAGGGCGAAAGCGTGGTGTCGCGCTCGTCCTGTCCGTCGAAGACGACCAGGTGCGTCGGGGTGCGGAATATCGCGTCGATGGCCGCGGTGTCGCCATGCAGGCTGTCGGACAATTTCCGCCAACGGGGAGATGTTCGCGCCAGCGAATCCAGGTAACCGGGGATCTCCCTGCCGTCCTCGTACCTCCAGGGAGGCGTCCTGCCCCACTCCTGCTCGAACCGCTGCTGCAATCGGGGCATCCAGTCGTCCACGGCGTCCACGGCGTGTGCCTGCATCCGCGAATCCAGGGTGGTGCGCACGACCAGGCCGTCGGTGTAGGGATCGCATCCCCGTTCCCGACAGAAGTCGCGCAACCACTGGGAGACCCAGTCGCAGAAGTGCGGAGCCGGACCGTCGGAGGGGTTGGAGGATTGGGGGTGGAGGACCAGGGGGAGGCGGCACAGGGAGTCCCGGGCCCTCCCCGAGAGCCTTCCCGCGGTTGCCATCCGGGCGAGGACCGTGTTCCTGCGGGTCAGCGCGCGATCCGGGTGGGAGAAGGGATTGTAGAGCGAGTTCGCCTTGAGGATTCCCACCAGCACGGCGGCCTCTTCGGGCGCCAGGTCTCGGGGGCGCTTCCCGAAGTAGCGCCAAGCCGCCGAGTGGATGCCGTAGGTGTTGTTCCCGAACGAGACCGTGTTCAGGTAGAGGACCAGGATCTCGTCCTTGCTGTGCAGGAACTCCAGCTTGGATGCCAGGATCCATTCGCGCAGCTTGGCGATGGGTTGGCCAAGTTGCGGAATCCGGCCCAGGAGTCCGGGAGTGGACCGGGTGCGGTAGAGGTTCTTGGCCAACTGCTGGGCCAGGGTGGAACCGCCGCGACGCGAACCTCGGAGCGTCTGGACGACCCCCGCCAGGGTGGAGCGCAGATCGACTCCCGAGTGCTTGTAGAAGCGGACGTCCTCGGTGGACACCAATGCATCCACCAGGACCTGGGGAATCTCCGATCGCGCCACCGGCGTCCTGTCCTCCAGCCAGATCCTGCCCAAAAGGGAATCGTCGGAGGATCGGATCTCGGTGGCGGCGGCCAGTTCCGGGGTGCGGAGCTCGGACAGGCCTGGCGACCGGCCGAACAGCCAGAGGAAATTCACGTCCACAGCCCAGAAGGCGACAAGGACCAGGAAGATCCCCCGACCCGCCCACACCAGACCCCGCAGCGCGCGGGAGAGGATGTCGGATCCCCGTGGGACGCTCCACAGGAGCTTGCGTGCGAAGGATTTCGCCTGCCCGGCCCGCAGGCTCTTCCAAACGGGAGCAAGCCTGGTGCGCATGGAAATGTGCGTTGGATCGTTCAACGAGGGCGGAAAAGTAGCTCGCCCCGATGTTGGACGATTTCCGTCAAGGCGCGCGCAGGAGAGGACGGCCCCAGGGGATCCGCGCCGCGACCAGGACCAGGGCGATGCCGTGGAAGACCAGGAGGGACACGAAGCGGGAGCGGGCGATCTTCAGGCGGCGGGCGCGTCCGGAACCTATGTGCGCGAACACGAGGGCCAGCAGTCCGGCGAGGCCGTGCTCCACCAGGTAGAAGCGGACGGTCGGGTTGGACATCGCCGGGCCGGCGGAATGGAACGCGGTGGTGGTGATGGGAGAGAGGAATGCCCAAAGCGAAATTCCCAGGAGGACCTGGAGGTCCAACGAGAGGGGAAACAACTTTCTGGCGACTTCGTCCGCAGGGAGCCAGGAGCCCCTCGAGACGACTCCCGCACCCGCGCGCAGGAACGAGTAGACTCCGGTCAGGAGCACGACCCAGCGCAGAAGGTTGTGAAGGGACAGGACGATGGCGTACATGATGGACCTCCGGAACTCGCCGCGGAAGAAACAAAATTCCGGGGTGGCCGTGCAGGATCGGGCCCGATTTTCCTATTGGGGGTTCTGGCTGCGCTGGTGTTGCTGGTTGTCTTGCTGGTGCTGCTGGTCGTCTTGCCGGTGCTGGCGATCGTCCTGCTGGTGGTTCCGCTCGTCCTGTCGGTGGTTGCGTTCGTCGCGGTCGTGGTTTTCCTCCTCGCGTATCGCCTGCTCGCGGTTGGCACGGTCCTGCTCGTGCATGCGCTGGGCTTCCAGCAAGTCCCGGCGCCGCTGCTCGTGGTGCTCCCGGCTGTCGTGCCATTCTTCGCGGTCGAATTCCTCCTGGTGCCGGCGGTCCGCGTCGCGCTCGGCTCGGATCCGCCTTTCACGATCCCTGCGATGCCTGTCGCGGTGGTCGTAGTAGGACTGGGTGTGCAAGCCGACGACGATGCCCGGCGCGACCAGCACAGTGGCGGAGATATCCGCGTCGAGGCTGGTCGCGAGAGGGAGAACGCAGGAGAGAAGAATGGAGATCATGGACGGTTCCTTGTTCGCGGGAACCACAAGGGTCCCGCAGGGACAGTAAACCAAGTTGGAGGCCTCGCGACGCGATCGCCCCGGTCCCGAAGTAGCTTTGACTCGACCGCCGTTCCCCCTTTCCAAGAAGGTCTTGCCATGGAATCTTCCCTGTATCCTATCGTCGCACTGGTCATGTTCCTCGCCGTCTGCGTGGGATTGTTCCTGGTGTTCCGGGCCCTCGTGCTGTGGTACTGGCGCGTGAACGAGGTGGTGCGGACTCTGGAGGCGATCGACGCCAAGCTCGGGGTTTTGGTGGGCCGCGACGAATCGGGAAAAGGTCCGTAGTCTGCCGGGCGACTCCCATGTTCACCATCCCCTACCTTCTCGAGAACTCCCATCTCCCCGGACCGCGGGGCAACCTGGAACTTCTGCACGCCTTCGCCACCCAAGCCGATTCGGAAAGCGCGCGTGGATGCCTTGGTCGCATCCAGCCGGACACCGCCGACAGCCCCGAGGAATTCGTGGGGATGTGCGGGATCGTCGGCCATGCCGTTGCCAACCGGACGGACGTCGCGGGCGTCCTTGCGCATCTACGGCCCTATGCCTCCCACTCCAGTTGGCGCATCCGCGAAGCCGTGGCGATCGGGATCCAGGAGATGTTCGACAGAAACCGCCGATTGGACCTGGACGCTCTCTCTTCCTGGGTCGACGGAACCGCCCTGGAGCAGCGCGCTGTCGTGGCAGCCTTGTGCGAACCCAAGCTGCTGCGCGATGGAAAGACCAACATCGCGGTCCTGGGTGTCCTGCGGAAGATCACCGCCGGGTTCGATGGGCAAGACAAGATTCCCGACGACCGGAAGGTCCTGCGCCAGGCCCTGGGTTACGGCTGGAGCGTCGCCATTGCGGCTGAGCCCCAGGAGGGCCGGAAAACATTCGAATTTTTCCTCAAGACATCGAACAAGCACATCGGCTGGATCCTGAGGGAGAACCTGAAGAAGAACCGACTGGCACGGATGGATCCGGAGTGGGTGGAAAGGATGCACAGGGCCGTCGGGTAGGCCGGGAGTCGATCCTATTCGACCGAAGTCTTCAGCTTCGACTCGGCACGGTGACGCTCCAAGGCGAGCTCGACCAGTTCGCCCACCAAATCGGAATAGCCCTTTCCGCTGGCTTCCCAGAGCTTGGGGTACATGCTCATCGAGGTGAAACCGGGGAGGGTGTTGATCTCGTTGACCAGGACTTCGCCATCCGGCCTCAGGAAGAAGTCCACCCGGGCCATGCCTTCGGCGCACAGGCAGGAACAGGTCTCCAGGGCCAACCGCTGGACCCTCCTGGCGACGTGTTCCGGCAACCGAGCGGGAATCTCCAGCACGGCACCCTGCTCGTCCAGGTACTTCGCCTCGTAGGAGTAGAAACCGTGGTTTTCCGTGTTCGTCACGACCTCGCCGACCACCGAGGCGCGGGCATGGTCGTTGCCAAGGACCGCGCACTCCAGTTCGCGGCCGGCGATGTTGGCCTCCACCAGCACCTTGCGGTCGAAGGAGAATGCGAGATCGAGGGCTGCTTCCAGCTCTCGTTCGCTCCCGACCTTGCGGATTCCCACCGACGAACCCAGGTTCGCCGGTTTGACGAAAAACGGCACTCCCAGTTCCTCGCGCAGCGCCTCGAACGAGATTCGATCCCGCTGGTGGGCGCGGAAGGAGACGAAGGCTCCGACGGGGATGCCCGCTTCGCGCAGGAGCCGCTTCATCACATCCTTGTCCATTCCCACGGCCGAGCCGAGAACTCCGGATCCGACGAAGGGAATGCCCGCGACCTTGAGCAGACCCTGGATGGATCCGTCCTCCCCGAAAGGACCGTGGAGCACGGGAAAGGCCACATCGAAGGATCCGAGCGAACCGGAGTCTCGTTCGACCCGGTAGGTCCCGGCACCCAAATCGACGGAGAGGGGTGCAGTCCCATCTTCGAGAGCGACGAGCTTGGGACCGTCTCCAGCGGTCAGCAACTGCGACGCGTCGGCCCGATGCCAACGTCCGAGCTTGTCGATCCCCACCAGAGAGACCTCGAACCGCTCCTTGTCCAGGGCATTCACCACGTTCCGAGCCGAGAGCAGCGAAACCTCGTGCTCGGCCGACTTCCCCCCGAACAACACCGCCACCCGAATCTTTCTTTCGCCTGGCATTTGCTCTCCCATTCCCTCATCTCGCCGACCCTGGGGTGGCTCGGCGGGGTGTACCAAAGGTAGGACGTGCGCTGGCAGGCGATACCGGGGGGCCTCAATACGAAAGCGAGATGCCCGCCGTGGGTCCGTCGATTTGGGCATTGCCAGCGGAGATCCACCGCCAACCCGCGAACGCGGAGATGTACCTGTGCGTCCACCAGAGGGATAGTTCCTCGTCGGAAAGGACATCGCCTCCCAGGAATGAAACCACCGGCGTCCAGCGGAGGGCACACCATCGCGCCGGAGCATAGGAGACTGGCAGGCTGAGCGTCCAACCTCTATCCATGCGGTCTCCTGCCAGGACCGTGCCTCCGACCCCGAGGTCGATCTCGAACTTGCGGCTGGGAGAGACCCGAAAAAGACCCTGGACCGTGAACCGATCCAGCTTGGGGAGACCCGGCCCTCGCTCGGACAGCTCCAGCCAATCCGGTTGCAGGGCGATCAGGCCAAACCCGAACTGGAAGCGCACTTGGCTTCCGCGCACCGAGGGGTCCAAGCCCGCACCCTGAAGATCCAAGCGAAATTCCGGAAGGTCAGGATCCCCATCGACCCTGGAATTCCCCAGTGTCGTTCCGGCATTGTCTTCGTCCACGACAGTGGCGCGACGGATGGTTCTCGACAGGATACCGTGGTCGGATCCGTTTGCGGGTCTGGATTCCCGGCAATCGCTGCCGGGGACGGGAGTGGTGCGCAAGGCCCTTGTCGAATCGGAGCTGTCCGTGTCCGGGACGCTCCTGAAGGTCCCTGGTCGGAAACTGCCATTGGAGGTTCCCGTCGGATTTTTCAGGAGAGGGTTGTAGCCGAGAACCGGGCTGGAGCGGTAGAGGCTGTCGGAATAGTCGGCACCGAGGGCGTCCACGGGTCGAGTGGGCGGTAGTAGGATTCCCATGGCGGAAGGTGGGACGGGCACTTCCTCAGCGGACCGGAAACCGCGTTCGGAAACCGTGTCCGGGGGACCGACCAACACATCCAAGAGAGCGCCGAGAAAGGTCTCGTGCTTTGGATGGCAGTTGTCTTCCGGCGAGGTCGCCCCCGACCCGGGGTATGGATCCTGGTTCTTGCCACCCCCGGAATTGCCCGTGGCATTCTTCTCCAGGGCGTCCAGCTTCCCTGCCTGGACCCAGGTTGTTCCGACAAGCACCACCAGCGACAGCGCACACCAGACGCGGGGAAACGAAGGGGTCATACCGGAAAATCTAACAGTCGAACGCACCTGCGCCCGCGCCCTCTTCCAAGCGCTCCCGTTGTTCCCTCCAACCCTGTCGAGCGAGGCCCCGAAAGGGGCCGATGCGAGTGGAGTCGGGTTGCGTCCTGACGAGAGCAGGGAAGGATGCAGGCGACGCGACGTGGACCCGAAGGCGTCCGCATCGGGACGCCGAGGGTTCAGGGAGCGAGCATGCGCCTTCCCTGCCGAGTCAGCAGACCGAGTGGCCGCACGAGGTGCAATGCATGCATCCCTCTTCCCGGATGAACGCCGCTTCCCCGCAATTGGGGCAGATGTCCGCGTGCAGCTTGGTCTTCAGATCCAAGGCGACCTGCACCGCCCCCGCGGTTTCCGCGTCTTCTCCCGTCGCGGGTTCGCGGGCCTTGACCACTTCCTCGATGGCCAATGCGATGGCGTCGGGGAGGGAGCGCACGAGGTTCTTGCCGAATCCGTGCTGGCGACTGCCGCCGATCCCGCCCAGCTGGTTCTGGATCTCCTTGAGCCGTTCCATGGGGGAGAGCGGCGAGGCCACCCGGAGCACAAGCGACATGAGCCGCCCCATGGCTTCGGCCATGGCGGTGATGTCGGAACCCGCCTTGCCGGCGGCGAGGAACACTTCCAGGGGCTCGCCCTGCTCGTCGTCGTTGACCGTCACGAAGATGGAGCCCAGCGGCGAGGGTTTCTGCACCGTCATGCCGCGGCTCAGGCGCGGACGCGGACGGATCTTGGGTTGGTTCCAAAGGTCCCTGGCATGATCGTGCTCGGCATGTTCGCCGACGGTCTCGGGCGGGGGCTCGTAACCCTTGACGTCTTCCTTCTTGTGGTGGAGCACCTGTTCGTCGCGGCTTCCGTCCCGGTAGATGGTGCCGCCCTTGCAGCCCAGGCGGTACATGGTCTCGTAGAGCTTGCGCGTCTCGTCGATGGTGTATTCGGTGGGAACGTTGCAGGTCTTGGAGATGGCCGAATCGATCCACCGCTGCAGCGTCGCCTGCACGCGGACGTGCTCCTCGGGGGTGAGTTCCATGGCGTTCACGAACCAGCCGGGGAGGGGCTTGCCCGGGTTGTCGCGCTCCCAATCCTCCACCACGGCGACGCGTTCCTCGTGCACTCCCAGGCGGGATTTGCGGAAGAACGACCATCCGAAGTAGGGCTCCACGCCGGTGGAGGTGTTCACCATCGTTCCCGTGGTTCCGGTGGGAGCCACGGTGAGCAACGTGACGTTGCGGAGCCCCTTCTGGCGCACGGCGTCGCGCACGCGCTCGGGCATGGCCTGCATGTATCCGGATTGCAGGAGCTTTTCCGCGTCGAACATGGGGAACGAACCCTTCTCCGCGGCGTTTTCCGCGCTCGCGAGATAGGATTCGGTGGCGATGAACTCGCCCAGCTTGTCGATGAACCGCAGGCTCTCCTCGGTTCCGTAGCGGATGCGGCACCGGACGAGGAGTTCGGCGAGGCCCATCAGGCCCAGGCCCACCCGCCGTTCGGCTTGCTGCTGGCGCTGGTTCTCCTCGAAGAAATACGGGGTCGCGTCGATGACGTTGTCCAGGAACCGGACCGAATAGCGCACGGCGCGGCGCAGGTCTTCCCAGGCGACTTCGCCGGATTCCGTCGCGAATCGGCCCAGGTTCAGCGCGCCCAGATTGCAGATGCCCCAGGCGGGAAGGGGCTGTTCGCCGCAGGGGTTGGTGCAGACCAGCGGGCTGAAGTACCAGGAGTTGGACTGCTTGTTGGCGCGGTCCATGAAGAACACCCCGGGCTCGGCCGAAGTCCAGGCCGAGGCGATGATCCGGTCCCACACTTCCCGCGCCTTCACGATCTTGTGGACCACCACGGGCCGGCCGGCGGCCTTCCATTTCTCCAGATCGCCGTCCCATTCCGTGTTGTAGGAGGGGTGCATGGGATCGGGGAACACCAAGGGCCAGTCGGCGTCCTTTTCCAGGGCTTCCATGAAGGCGTCGGTGACGCCCACCGAGATGTTCGCGTTGGTGATCTTGCCCGCTTCGCGCTTGGCGTCGATGAAGTCGAGGACGTCCGGATGCCAGATGTTGGTGATGAGCATCAGGGCGCCGCGCCGGCTCCCCCCCTGTTCGATCAGGCCCGTCACGAAGGAATACAGGCCGCCCCACGAGACGGATCCCGACGACCGCCCGTTCACGCCCTTGACGTAGGCGTGGCGGGGGCGAAGGCTGGAGAGGTTGATTCCCACTCCGCCGCCGCGGCTCATGATCTCCATCATCTGCTGGAGGGTGTCGACGATGCCCTTGCGGCTGTCCTTCGGGGAGGGCACCACGTAGCAGTTGAAAAAGGTCAATTTCTGATCGGTGCCCGCCGCCGTCAGGATGCGCCCCCCCGGCACGAAGCGCCAGTCGTCCAGGAGCCATCGGAACCTGGCCTCCCACTCCTCGGTGCGTTCGGGCGAGGTTTCGATGGCCGCGATGCCCCGCGCCACCCGGTCCATCATGGCCTCGGGAGAGGTTTCCAACGGCTTGTCGACGTCTTCCAGCCCTTGCTCCGTGGTCGTCCCGTCGCGCAGCTCTATTCCCACGCGGTCGCCCTTCAGGACTCGGACGGTTCCGATCTCGCGCTGGCGCGTCTTCTGGTTGACGCACACGATCACGGTGTCGCCGGGCGAGAGGGACTTCTTGGTCATGTCCTTCAGCGCGTAGCGATCCAGGAAGATCTTTTCGCCGAGCTCGTTGAGCAATGGACGGGAAGGCGCGAAGCCGGGAGCGGATAGATCGGAAGCCACCATGGATGATCCTCGGAATTTAAGGCAATGCGACAGGGCAACTCCACCGCCGAGTTCGGCATTAGACGACGGAGTGAACTTGGACATAGAATAGGAGGAACGCCTAGGCTCGTCAATGGGTTTTCGATGGCAAAAAAATTTCCTCGCTAAACTCAGTATAGATGTCTTGCAAGGGTGCGACCACGTCAAATTGTGGGGGGTGAGACTCCATCAAACCCTAGATCTTGTGGAACGAGGGGAGGGCTTTCCCTTGGCAAATTCACATTCAATCCACATCGGATCCACTGTTCTATTGTTGGGAATCAGGATTGACAATCATTGGAAAATGGAGATGTTGGTGGGAGGAATTTTGAATCTTATCCTCCAACCATACTGAATATGGAATCATGCTCGTCTCCGATTCGAAATTCGTGGGGCCAACCTCGGGAAATCCATGTCGAGGGGGATGGCTCGGACGCAAGCCGTTGTCCATCAAGGAATTGGAACCTGCGCTCCGGGGGTGGTGGGATGCATTTTTCCCGTTCCTCCCACCGCGAGGGCAGTGGCGGAGAGAACCGAATCCCGGTTCCAGCCGTCCCTCAAAAGGGGGATCAAGGAGAGGAACATGTCCATCGGGGTCGGAATCATCGGAACGGGGACTGTGGGTTCGGGCGTGATCGAGCTGTTGACAACTCGATCGGACGCGATCTCCAAGGCAGCAGGCACTCCGGTGCGACTGGCGAAGATCTGCGCCCGGGAAGCCTCGGAGGTCGAACGGTACGCGTTGGAGGGAATGCCGGTGACCACCTCCGCGTTGGACCTGATCGACGATCCCGAGGTTGCCGTCGTCGTGGAGTTGGCCGGGGGCTACGACCTTCCCAAGACCTGGGTGATGCGCGCCTTGGGCCTGGGCAAGAGCGTGGTGACCGCTAACAAGGCCATGCTGGCGAAACACGGGGGCGAACTGTTCCCGGAGGCCTTCCGCCATGGAGCGGAGATCCGGTTCGAGGCTGCGGTGGGGGGAGCCATTCCCATCATCCGATCGCTCCGGGAGGCCTTTGTCGTTTCCGACGCGCGCAGCTTGGCCTGCATCATCAACGGCACATCCAACTACATCTTGAGCCGAATGGCCGAAGCGGGGCTGGATTTCGCCCAGGCTTTGTCCGAGGCGCAGGCCGCTGGCTACGCCGAAGCCGATCCCACCTACGACGTGGAGGGGATCGATGCCGCCCACAAGGTGGCCATCCTCGCATCGATGTGCGGCGGCAGGCGCGTGGATTTCCAAAAGATGCACGTGGAGGGAATCACGCGCATCACCGCTGCGGATGTCGCCGGGGCGGACGAGATGGGATGCGTCATCCGACTCCTGGGACTGGTGGAAGTCCACGAAGACGGCCTCGATGCCCGGGTCCACCCTTGCCTGGTTCCCTTGCGCCATCCGTTGGCCGGGGTCGGGGGTGCCTTCAACGCCGTCTTCATCGACGGATCGACCACGGGTCCGGCTCTTCTCTATGGCAAGGGAGCGGGACGCCTCCCGACGGCTTCGGCGGTGATCGCCGACATCGTCGACGCCGTACGTCGGATTCACGAAAAGTCCGCACCGGTCGACCTTTCCTGGATGGGCGGGGAAGATGCCGTCCTCCGCCCCTTGAATTTGGCGGAAGGCCGATATTATCTGCGATTCGAGGTGGCCGACAGACCCGGCGTGCTCGGGCGGGTGGCCACCATCCTGGGTGAGCACGGGGTTTCGGTGGCTTCCATGGTGCAGCGCGAAGGCAAGGGGTCGGCGGCGATGGTGATCGACACGCACGTGGCGCCGGAAAGGTCGATCCAAGCCGCCCTCCAGGAAATCAGGGCGCTGGAAGGAATTCTCGCGGTGGTCCTTTTGCGCCACTACGATCGCGGATTCGAAGGGTGATCTCCCTGCGGGCCACCGAGAGAGCGGCCCTGGTCGCGGCGGATTTCGCGGGGGGATCCCTGGCCTTCGCAGGGGTGTTCTGGGTGCGCTACCGCAGCGGCTGGATCCCGGAGGAGCTGGATCCGGACGTGCAGATCGGGAACGTCTTCTCTCCCGGGATCATCTTGACCTTGGGTTGGATGTTCTGGTTTCTTCTCCACGGCCTGTATCGCGATTGGTTCCTGGAAAGCCGGTCCAAACAGATTCTGGTCCTGGCCCAGGCTTGTTTCCTGGGAACACTGGGTCTGGCGCTGCTGCTGGCCGGTTCCGACCTCGTCCAGATGATTCCCCAGGGGCGGTGGTTGGAGGCATTCACCCGCTCCCGTCTGGTGACGGTGGGGGCCTACGGCATCCTGATGCTGGTCGCGACCGGGACCTTCAGGTTGTCGGTGCAGGCGGTCACACGGACCATATTGCGCAAAGGGCGGGGATTGGAAGGCACCGTGCTGCTGGGTGCCAACCAGCAGGGGGCGGAAGTTCTCCACCGCCTGCGTTCGCTGCCGGTGCTGGGCATGCGTCCTCTCCTTTTCCTGGATCCCGACGGAAAGCGGACGGGCGGCGATTTCGAAGGGCTCCGGATCGCCGGCAAATACGCGGACCTTCCCCGGGTGCTGGACGAGACAGGCGCCCGGCATGTCGTGATCTGCCATGCCACCCGATCCCACAACGAGATCCTGAGGATACTGTCCCACCTGGAGGACCACCAGGCCATCGTCTACGTGATACCGGACCTGATGGACGTGATTTCCGGGCATCTGCGTACGATGACCCTCCAGAGGGCACAGCTCGCGGTGCTCCTCCAGCACCACCTTCCGGCATGGCAGGCGGGACTCAAGAGGATCATGGACCTCGCTTTTTCCATCGCCATCCTGGTGCCCGCTTTTCCGGCCCTTCTGCTCGCGATGGTCGCCATCAAGCTGGACAGTCCCGGGCCGATCTTCTACTCGCAGGAACGGGTCGGGCAGTACGGTAGGCGTTTCCGCGTGTTCAAGTTGCGCACCATGCGCACGGACGCGGAAATGGCAGGCCCCCAGTGGGCGGGGAAGCAGGACAACCGCATCACTCGCGTGGGCCGGCTTTTGCGCAAATCCAGGTTGGACGAGGTACCCCAGCTCTGGTGCGTTTTCCGCGGCGACATGGCATTGGTCGGGCCACGACCCGAGCGCGAATATTTCATCGAGAAACTCCGCGACCAGGTCCCGCTCTACATGCGTCGCCTGAAGATGAAACCCGGACTTACGGGCTGGGCCCAGGTGACCTTGGGCTACGACAATTCCGTGGAGGACGTGAAGAAGAAGGTCATGGCGGATCTCTGGTACTTCGAGAATCTGTCCCTGGCCCTGGATGTCCAGATCCTGGTCCGGACCATCTGGGTGGTCCTGACGGGGAAGGGCGCCAACTGAATGCGGCTGGTGCGTCGATCTCTGGCCATGATCGTCTTGATGGGCGTGTTCGCAGGCGTTTTCTGCGGCTACGGGGCATTGGTGCGATGGCGCCAATCCGGAAGGGAGCGGGAACTCGTGCTGTCGTGGGTGCGGTTGGGCCAAGGTCTGGTGGCGGCCTCCTCGCGCCTTGGGTTGGACGCCGCGAAGGCACCCGAACCGTGGGATCTATCGTCCGCGCCGGTGGACTCCGTCGTGCGTCATCGGGTGGATACCTTGGAGGCGAAGGTCTGGAAGGATCTGGAGCGCCGAGGGCGCGAAAAAGGTCTGGACTCCCTGCGGGAAGCCTTGCGCAGGAGCAGGGAACGAGCGGGACTGGCTTTGGCCCATTGCCGGGAAGGAACGCGATCGGCACCATCCCGGTGGTTTCTGGCGGGGTATCCGAAGCGATAGACCCAATCCGTAGGGGCGAAAAATTTTTCGCCCCTACGGATTGGGGAATCAATCCCCGCGAACCCGCCGGTTCCGCGCCGCCTTTTCCTTGAAGTGCACGTGCTCGTTCAGATCGCGCCCGAAGAAGTGCTCCCGCGAGCCGTCTTCCTTGGCCACGAAGTAGAGCCAGCCGCCGGTGGTGTCCGGGTGCAGCGCGGCGCGGATGGCGTCGCTGCCGGGGTTGGCGATCGGCCCCGGAGGAAGTCCGGGATGGACCCTCGTGTTGTAGGGCGATTCCACCGCCAAGTCGGATTTCGTCAAGGAGCCGGTGAACTTGCCCAGGGCGTACCGAACGGTGGGATCGGCCCCCAGCGGGATTCCCTTTTGGAGACGTTCCCAGAAGACGCCGGCGATCCTGGGAGCCTCCGTCCGCACCGCAGCTTCGCGTTCGACGATGCTCGCCAATGTCACGACGCCGGTGAGTCCCAGCTCCCGCCACACCGGGGATGAACTGTCGACGGAAGCCTTCACCACCTCCAGGAAGTGGCGGTGCATGGCACGGGCGATTTCCATGGGAGTTTCGCCGCCGCCGAAGATGTAGGTGTCCGGGAACAGGTACCCCTCGAGTCCGTCGGCGGGGATGCCGAGCTTGCGGGCCGAGTCGGCGTTCGTGCAAAGGGCGGCGAAGGTCGCGCTGTCGGCCATTTGCGCCTGGCGAAGGATTCCCGAGAGATCGCCGCAGGTGCGTCCTTCCGGCAAGGTCACTTTCATTCCTGCACCTGCGGGACCCGACAGCACCTCCACAGCGGTCCAGACGGACATCCGGTCGTTCATGTGGTAGAACCCGGCGTGAAGGTGTCGGTCCAGGCCCCGGACTCGGGCCACCGCGCGAAAGAGCGGGCCGCTCCAGGGTGGGATGCGGCCCTCCTTCGCAAGTCTCCTGGCCACGCTCCGCACACCTTCGCCGGGTGGGAGACGCCAGTTGGTCACGCTGCCCGACGGGAAGGGACGGAATACGGCATGCCCCACGACGGCCAGACAGGCGACAAGCAAGATGGCGAGGATCGGAAGACGTTTGGGCATAACGGTCGGGCGTCAGAAGAGGGTGGGGCCGTGGCGGAGCGGGCCGGAGGAATCGGCCTTGGTCGCGGCGGCTGGTGTTCCGGTTCCATGGGTAGGCGGGGCCGTGGGCTTGAGGGCGGGAGCGACCGTCCGCAGCCTGGCCGTGGAATCGAGCGCCCGGGGATCCAGGTTGGGATTGCCAGCCACGGCGAACTCCATCCGTTGCTCTGCGCAGGTGCCGTCCGGGTTGGGCTTGGCGCAGGCGGTGTACGTGACCACCCTCGAGGGCCGGGGCCATTCCACCGGGGAGAGGTTGCGGTGCGCGACCTTCATCACGTCCACCCAGATCGGCAGGGCCACCTTGGCGCCGGTGAAGCCCGGACCCAGCTTCTTCTTCTGGTCGAATCCCATCCAGATCCCGCAGGTGTAGACGGGCGTGTATCCCATGAACCACGCGTCCGTGTAGTCGTTGGTGGTGCCGGTCTTGCCCGCCGCGGGGAAGGTGAATCCGGAGGCCAGGACTCCGTAACCCGTGCCGTGTCGGATGACGTCGCGCATCATGTCCACCAGCACATAGGCGTTGGCCGAGTCCATCACCCTGCTGGATTTGGGTGAGGTCCGTTCCATCAGGGTGCCGTCCTGGGTGTTGATGGAGTCCCACAACCTGGGCTCGTAGCGCACTCCCAGGTTCGCGAAGGAGGAGTAGGCCGAGGTCATCTCCATGAGATTCACGTCCGCCGCCCCCAGTGCCAGGGAATAGACCTTTGGCAGGGGAGATCGGATCCCGGCGCGGCGGGCCAGGTCGATCACGCCGTCGACGCCGTAGCGGATGGCGGTCTGGATGGCGGGAAGGTTCTTGGAGAGCATCAGGGCGTGCCGGAGGGTCACGTACCCTTCGTAGGTGTTGTCGTAGTTGTGGGGGGTCCAGATGGTGCCCGAGCCGTCGTCGATGGCCACGGTGTCGTCCAATACGATGTCGGAGGGGAGCGCGCCCTTTTCGATGGCGTTGCCGTACACGAACGGCTTGAACGTGGAGCCCGCCTGGCGTTCGGCCTGGATGGCGCGGTTGAACTTGGAATTGTCGAAACTCTTTCCGCCCACCAGGGCCCGGACTTGGCCGGTCTTGTTTTCGATCACCACCACGGCCGCCTGGACCGTGTAGTACTCCACCTTGTCGGCTTCGTCGGCGGAATCCTTCCATGTGGTCTTGCCGATCTGCTTCAGGTAGATGGAGAACAGGGAGTCGAACTTGACGGCCGCGGTGGAATCGGGAATCCCGAAGCGCTTGCCGAATTTGAGCTTGCCCACGATGCGGCGGTTGACCTGCTTCTGGACGTCCCAGGTCCATTTGGCGACGGACGAATCCGCGGCGAGCTGGATGCGCCGATCCACGGGGAGGTGCACGACCAGCCCCTTGTGGTAGAGCGCCTCCTCCCCCCATTCCTTCTCCACGTGCTGGCGGACGGCTTCCAGGAAATAGGCGCCGTCCTCGTTCGGGCGGCGGGCGGGAATGGCCTTGACCCTCAACGCGCTCGCCTCGTCGCACTGGACGCGGGTGATGTACCCCTCGTCCGTCATGGCGCGCAGCACCTGGTTTCGTCGGTGCTGGACCAGTTCGGTGCGGCGGTCGGGCCGGTAGCGCTCGGGCGACTGGATCATGCCCGCCAGCGTCGCGCACTCCACCAGGTTGAGCTTCCAGACGTCCTTTCCGAAATAGATGCGCGCCGCCGCCTGCATCCCGTAGGTGCCGTCGCCCAGGTAGATCTCGTTCAGGTAGTAGGTCAAAAGCTGCCGTTTCGTGTAGTAGCGTTCCAACATCACCGCGGTGATGGCTTCCTTGATCTTGCGGGAAAGCTTCTTCTGCTGGGTCAGGAACACGTTTTTTGCCAACTGTTGGGTGAGCGTGGACCCGCCTTGCCGGTGCCGCCGGATCACCGTGTTGATGCCGGCACCCACCGTGCGCCACAGGTTCATGCCCCAGTGCTGGTAGAAACGCCGGTCCTCGATGGAGATGACCGCCTGCTGGAGGGGCATGGGGATGGAGTCCAAAGGCACCCAGTCGCGGCGTTCCACGAAGAATTCCCCGAAGGGCATCCCGTCCTTGTCCAGCACCTGGGTGGAAAGGGTGGGGGAGATGGTCTTCAGGTCCTCGAGGGGAGGCACATCCTTGGAGTAGACCCAGAAAAGCGCTCCGACCGTGGCCACCAGAAATGCGACGGGAATTCCCAGAGCGGCAAGGCAGACCAGATACAAGCGTGGCGAAAACCGCAGTTGGGCGAGAGCCATGGAACGGGTAAAGGTAGCCCACGGTTCTAACTTTGCCCCACCATGTACGAGCCCGGACCAGAATCCCGATCCTTCTCTCCGATGACCGAGCCGGACGAACGCGGTCGGTTCGGCGATTTCGGAGGGAAGTTCGCTCCGGAAGTGCTGATGCCCGCCCTGGAGGAACTCGAGGCCGCGTGGCGGATCGCTCGCCAGGATGCGGACTTCACCGGCGAGCTGGACGGACTGCTCCGCGATTTCGTGGGCAGGCCCTCGCCCCTCTACGAGGCCAAGCGTCTGGGCCTCGAATTGGGTGGAGCGCGCATCGTGCTCAAGCGGGAAGACCTCAACCACACCGGTGCCCACAAGATCAACAACGCCTTGGGCCAGGCCCTCCTGGCCAAGCGCATGGGGAAGACGCGCGTCATCGCCGAGACGGGAGCGGGCCAGCACGGCGTGGCCACCGCCACGGCCGCGGCCCTCATGGATCTCGAATGCGTGGTCTACATGGGGCGCGTGGACACGGAACGCCAAGCCGTGAACGTGGAACGGATGAGGATGCTGGGAGCGTCCGTGGTTCCGGTGGATCTGGGCACCCGCACCCTGAAGGACGCCATCAACGAGGCAATGCGCGACTGGGTGACGAACGTGCGTGGAACCCATTACATCCTGGGCACGGCCTTCGGTCCGCACCCTTTCCCCTGGATGGTCCGGGAACTCCAGCGCGTGATCGGGAAGGAAGCGCGAGTCCAGATGCAGCAGAAGTTCGGGCGGCTTCCCGACGTGGCTGTCGCCTGCGTGGGCGGTGGGTCCAACGCCATCGGCCTTTTCTGGGATTTCCTTCAGGACCCGGTCCGTCTGATCGGGGTCGAAGCGGGTGGCAGGGGGATTCTTCCCGGCGAGCACGCGGCCCGCTTCGCGGGGGGATCGGTGGGGATCCTCCAGGGGACGCGCAGCTACGTGCTCCAGGACGAGAACGGTCAGATCCAGGGGACCCATTCGATCTCCGCCGGTCTGGACTACGCCTCGGTGGGTCCGGAGCACGCTTGGCTCCACGACATGGGCCGGGTGGAGTATGTCTGGGAGGGCGATGGTCCCGCGTTGGACGCCTTTCGGCGCCTGACGCGCACCGAGGGGATCCTCCCCGCCCTGGAGTCCAGCCACGCCGTGGCCCACGCCATCCGGATCGCTCCCTCCCTTCCCCGCGAAAGCATCCTGCTGGTCAACCTGTCGGGACGGGGCGACAAGGACATCCACACCGTGATGGGAGCCGCAATTGCCTGATCGCTTCGATCGCTTCTCCAAAAAGCTCGCCGGGAAAGGAAAGCTGTTCCTGGCCTACATCGGCGCGGGTGTCCCGGATCTCCAAGGGTCCGTGGAGGTGGCCTTGGAACTCGCTCGGCTCGGGGTGGACTGCATCGAGTTCGGCCTGCCCTTCTCCGACCCCTACGGCGACGGAGCCGTGAACCAGGCCGCGGCCGAGCGGGGAATCTCCAATGGAGTGACGGTTTCCGTCTACCTGGACCTCGTGCGCAGGATCCGCGCCAAGACCGACATCCCCCTGGTCGCTTTCGGGTACGCCAACCCGGTCTGGAAGCACGGAGTGGCGGAATTCGCGCGGGAAGCCGCCTTGGCGGGGATGGATGCCGTCCTGCTGGTGGACATCCCCGTCGAGGAGGCCGGCGAATTGGACGATTCCTGTCGCCGCCACGGACTGGCCACCACCTTCCTGACCGCCCCCACGACCACGTCCAGGCGCCTGGCGGCCATCGCCGAGCGCGCCCGGGGATTCGTGTACCATGTGAGCCGGACCGGGGTCACCGGCGAACAGGCATCCCTCTCCGCGAGCCTTTCCGAGGAAGTCTCGCGGGTGAGGGCGGCGGTGAAGCCGCCGGTGGTGGTCGGTTTCGGGATCAACACCCCCCGGCAGGTCAGGGAGGTCTGCGCGATTTCCGACGGGGCCGTGGTGGGTTCCGCCATCGTGCGCAGGACCTTGCAGGACAAGTCCCTCGCGGACATCCTCGCCGATGTGCGCGATCTGGCCGGACCCCTCGTGGAAGCCGCGAGATGAGCGCCGATCTCGTCGCTTGCCGGGAAAAGATCGATGCCATCGACCGCCAACTTCTCCAGCTGATCAACGAACGCCAGAAGATCGGGCTCGAGGTGGTCCGCGCCAAACGCGAGTCGGGGCTGCCGGTGCTCGATTCGGGACGCGAGGACGCCTTGCTCGGCAAGCTTTCCGCCATCAACTCCGGCCCGTTGTCGGTCGACGGGATCCGCCGCATCTGGCTCGCCATCATGGGCGAAAGCCGCATCTACCAGGCCTTGTCCGCCGATCCGGGCAAGGTCGAATGAAACTGCCCAAGCGACTGGTGGTGGTCGGTGCCGGTCTGCTGGGCGGCTCGGTCCTGGCCAGCTTGCAGACGCGCCGAGGCGGCCTGCGGCTCGTGGCCGTGAGTTCGGACAGGACGCTGGAGGGGCTGCGCTCGCGGGACTGGTGCGACGAACTGCACGACTACGAAGGTCTGGCCGAAGCCTGCGACGAGGCCGATCTGGTCCTCCTGTGCTCGCCGATGTCCGGCATCCACGTCCATCTGGAGACCGTCGCGGCTTCCCGCGACCGACTCGCACCAAGGGCGTTGGTGATGGACGTGGGCTCCACCAAATCCAGGATCTGTCGCATGGGTTTCGAGCGCTTCCCCGACGAAGGGGAGGATTCCCCCAGGTTCGTTGGGGCCCACCCCATGGCCGGGTCCGAGAAGTCGGGGCTTGCGGCGGCCGACCCGTTGCTCTTCCAGTCCGCGCTTTGGGTCCTTTGCCCGCCCAAGGACATGGCCCCCGCCAGATTGGATCCGGCCAAGGCCCTCATCCTCGCACTGGGCGCGCGGGGGGCCATCCTGGACCCCCAGCAGCACGACGACTGCGTCGCGAGGATCAGCCATGTTCCCCAGATCTTGTCCACCGCGCTGTCGGCATGGGCCGGATCGGACGATCGGTTGTCGCAGGCCGCGCTGGCCTTGGCCGCGGGCGGGTTCCGGGACATGACCCGTCTGGCGCTTTCTTCCTGGGATGTCTGGCGCGACATCCTCGCGACCAACCCCGCCCCCATCGCCGCGGGCTTGCGCGAGACCGCCCAACTGCTTTCCGAACTGGCCGACCGGGCGCAGGCCTGGGCCCGCGCCGATGAAGCCCTGGCCTCGGAGGGCGGCGAGGCGGTCCGGCGCTACCTGGAGGCCATCCAGGCCGGCGACGCGATGCGCGAGAGCCAGCTGTTCCTCGAGGAGCCCGAGCTCGGGAGGGAAGTCGTGGCCTCCGAGAAGGCCTTCCGCGACGTCTTCGCAGAGGGCAAGGCGTTCCGCGAGAAATTCCGGATGCCGCGCAAGGGGATCGCGCACGATTTGTCGGAATTCGTCGTCCGCCTGGAGGACCGTCCCGGACAGATGCTGGCCCTTCTGGATCCGCTCGCCCAGGCCGGCATCAACGTGCAGGACCTGGAGATCCTCAAGGTGCGCGAGGGGGAATCGGGAACCGTCCTGCTCGGATTCGGTTCGCCGGAAGAGAGGGAGAGGGCCAGGGAGGTGCTGGGGCAGGACCGGTTCCTTGTGATGGATCGATGATCGTCGAAGTCCGACGGCTGCGCCCCCTCAAGGGCGAGATCCGTCTTCCGCCCGACCGTCACCAGGCTTTTTCCGCCGCATTGCTCGCCCTTCTCGCGCCCGGGCGCACGCTTCTTCGCGGTTGGCAGTCCACTCCGGAATGGGAGACCGTCCGCCATTGGCTTTCCGGAATCGGCGCGCTGGCGGAGCTGGACGCGGAAGGCTTGGTGGTGGGGCCTGGCGACGATCTTCGCGATCGGTCGGAATTCGTCATCGACCCATTCCTCCCCCCCCTCTTCGCGGCGGGAATGACCGCGCTCGCTGCGGGATTTTCCGAGCCGCATCGACCCGTGGGGGTCTCCTGCCCGCCCCAGGTCGCCGAATCCCTCGGCCCCTGGCGCGAAGCCCTGCGCGAGGCGGGGTGGGTGCCGGTCCACGAAACCCGCGAGGGGTCGCATTTGCTGGTTTTCCGTGGGAGAACTCCCCCGTTGCGCGAACTGGTTTGCCGGAATTGGCGCTCCCGGCTCGCCTGGACGTTGGCGGGTCTCGCTTCCCGGGAAGGGCTGGATTTCCAGGAACCGTCCACCGCGGCGGATCCGTTGGAGGACTCGCTTCCGCTGTTCGGTCTGGACGTGGAGTCGATGCGCGAAGATTCCTCTCCCGAGGAGGAGGAGTTGCAACGGCGGATGCAGAGGATGAAGGGTGCGGTGCGCAAGCTGCGATCGCGGCGGGTTCCCCGGGTCCTGTCCCTGCCGCCTGCCGATGTGCGCCTGCGTGGCGACGTGGACCTCGCGGGGTGGTGCGCGGTCACGGGCTGCCTTCGGCGCGGGACGGACGCGACGGTGGTGGATGTGACCCTTCCGGCTTCCCGATCGGGCCTCTTCTCCTGCCTGCGGCGGATGGGTGCGGACGTCGAGATCGTGCGCTGGAGCGAAGCGAAGGGAGTCCCCTCCGGGGACATACGCGTCCGCCACGGCAGGATGGTCGGCCGTCGGTTCGACGCCCGGGACATCCCCGGACTCGCGGGATTCTCCGCCTTCCTGGCCGTGGCCGCCGTGGCCGCGGACGCGGAAACGGTTCTGTCCGGCCTGGGCGAGCTGCGGGTGGAACGGGACGACCGGCTCTCGGTCCTGGCCGACGGCCTGCGCGCCTTCGGCGTGGGGGTGGGACTCTTTCCGGACGGGATCGTCCTGCGGGGCGAGGAGCAGCCCGGTGCCCAGGCGGTGGACGCGAAGGGCTTTCCCGAAGCCGCGCTGGCCTTGCACGCCTTTGCCAGTTCGTGTCCAGGGCGGACGGAACTCGTTGGCGCGGGTCATCTTCCCGTTTCCTGGCCGCATCTCCTTCGCGTGCTTTCCATGGAGGACGCCTGAAATGTCCATGGTCCTGGAACGACTCGGGGTGGTGGCCTTCAAGCGCGACGCGCGGCTTTCCGAGACGGCCGATACCCTGCGGCGTTGGGCACTCGGACGCGGAATGGAGATCCTCTGGCACAAGAGCGCCATCGCCTGGATCCCTCCGGGGTGCAAGGCCGAAAGCGACGCATCCTTCCTCCGCCGCTCCCAGGCGGTCCTGTCCATCGGAGGCGATGGAACGCTCCTGTCCGCGGCGCGACTTTTGGAGGGGCGCCCCGTTCCCCTGGTGGGACTCAACTACGGCCATCTGGGTTTCCTGGCCGATCTTTCCGCTCACGAGGGGCTCCAGATCCTGGATTCGCTGGCCTCCGGCGGGAATTACGTGGAGGAGCGCACGGCTCTGGAGGCCGTCGTGCGCCGGGGACGCCGGATCGTCCACCGCGACCGGTGCCTGAACGAATTCTTCCTGCGGGGAAAACGGGAGTTGTCCATGGTGGACCTGGAAGTGGTTTCCGGCGGCAAGACCCTCTGCGACTACTGGGCGGACGGGCTCCTGGTGGCGACCCCCACCGGTTCCACGGCCTATTCCCTCGCCGTGGGAGGACCCATCGTGGAGCATTCTGTGAAATGCCTGATCCTGACTCCCGTGGCGCCGCACAGCCTGAATGTCAGGCCCATGGTGCTGCCCGACGATCGGCCTCTGGTCCTGCGACCGCGCAGCGGAGGCCCCTTCCTGCTCCTGTCCGACGGGCGCAACCCCTTTCCGCTCCAAACCCTGGACGAAGTGCGCGTTTCGAGATCCGATCGACCGGTCTTCCTGCTTCGCCCCACCGGAGCCACGTTCTCCGACGCCTTGCGCGACAAGCTGGGCTGGTCGGGAGGGCCGCCCACTCGGGGCGGGCCCACGTGCAAGACCGCATGAGACGGGTCCTGTCCATCGCGTGGATGGTCCTGCGGCGCCTGTCCGGAGAAGACGGGTACGAAGCCTATCTCGCGCATTGGAGAACCCACCATGCATTCTCCGGATCGCCGCTCGGCCCCGCCCAGTGGTTTCGGGAGGAAACCGTCCGCCGCTGGTCGGGAGGCCCCCGGCGCTGCTGCTGACCGCGGCTTCCCGACGCGAGGTGGATCTTGTCAGATCTGGTAGTGGACCTGCAGGTCCCAGCCGGCACCGGTCTGGGCCGTCCTGCTGGACGGGGTCCAGGTGTTCCAGCTGAAGGCGAAATCCGCCGCCAGCTTGTGGTCGAGTATCCATCCGCCCAAACCGCCGGTCCAGGACAGTTCCTGGGCATGGGCGCCCAAGGAGGGGAAGATGCCCAATTGGGCGGCGGTCGGAATGCTGGCGTAGGGAGGTTCGCGACCGGAATTCAGGTCGGTGAACCAACCCGGCTCCAGGGACAGCCCCCCCAAGGCCTGGTATTCCATCCCCAAGCGCAGGCAGAATCCATCGTCCTTGGGGACGGCCTCGCGCCATGCCGGGATCAAGGTGTGGGCAAATTCGAGCCCCAGACCGATCCTGGAGTCGGTCGTGGAGAAATTGGTGTCCCCGGAATTGCCGGCGATGTAGAGACCCTTCTTGGCGGTGATGCCTTCCAGCAGGGCCTCCCCTTCCACCTGGGCGTGGATGCGGTCCAGCCAGCTCCATTCCATGCCCAGGACCAGCCCGGTGCGGCGCACCGTCCAGGAAGAATCGTTCGCTTGAGCCCCGTGCGACAAGGGGTCGCTGGTGCCCGGGGAGGGATCGAAGGCTTGGGTGTTGGAACTGGTCCAGTGGACGGCGAAGGAGGGACGGAACACCTGGTCCGGGATTCGCCTGTCCGGGCGACCTTGGACCGCGAGGGCGAATCGCAGACTGTCGGTGGTCAATTGGGGAAGATCGACGTTGACCCCCGCGGGCTGGTCCTTGAGCACCCCGATCTGGTACCCGGTTCCCCAGTCGAACAGGACGGTTCCCTCCAAGGGCCAGTCGGCTCGATCCACGCTGATACCGGCACCGATCACGGGAAGATCGATGCGGGCATACCGAAGCTGGGGATTCGTGGCGGGGGAAGGCGCGCTGGGGGAGTACTGCAGCGAATCCACCGTGGCGCGCACCGATGCCTGGACACCCAGCGTGACCGATTCCAGGATCCTCGAGGTCAACCCGATGCGGAATCCCTCCAAGGCCCATTGCAGATGCTTGAAGGTGCCCTGGGTGGTGGTCCCGGAGGTGTCCTGGGTTTCGGAGCCGGGCAGGCGACCGTCCAGCCCCATCCCGAACACCAGTGCGCGGTTGTCTGCCAGGGAGACCGCGGCATCGAATCCCCAACGCAGGCGGGACAGATTGTAGGCAGGGGTGCCGGTGGAATCCCTCCAGGTTTCCTCCACGTCGATCAGGTGCGCTTGGAAGGCGTAGGTTTCGGCCTTTCCGGACCCGATGCCCAAGTGGACGGGTTCGGTGTGCGAAAGCTCACCGCCACCACCGGAGAGCGAAGTTCCCGAAGTGGCGAGGTCGGCGCTGAAGGGGCTTCCGGACGAGCCCACCAGACCGGCGGGGTTGGCATCCAGTGCCCAGAGCCCGAAATGGGTGGAATCCGTCCACCAGACCGACCCCATCGCTCGGGAGCGTGGATTGCCGAAGTCCGCCCAGGATCCCTCGGGGACGAAGTCCCACCCGGCCATTGCCAGAGTAGCGGATCCGAGGAGAGTCATCCAAATGCGCTTGCTTGCCATATCCCGTCCTTTGTCGGAGTACCACATCAAGGTAATGGAAGGATCGAAATCCGTCGGCTCCACTCCCGATTGTACGGAAAAACGGCGTTGAAATGCCAACAACTCCTTTTCCGTTGTCCGAGGAAGCCCGAGATCCCGTCCTTGCGATGTATTTTCAATCCGCACCAACGGACAGGGGTGCCCGCACGGCGGGCTGAGACGGCCGGAAAGCAGGCCGAGACCCTCTTGGGTTCTTCTGGAATCCAGACGACCGGATGCGGGTCATGCCGCCGTCGGGAGTCCGAGGAGGCCTCAGGGCATTCTCCTGTCCCAGATCGGAACCAGGAGAATCCAATGTCAGAAGAAGCCACCAGACGAGTCTACCGCGAGGGAAACCACGGAATTCGCGTGCCCATGAAGGAAGTCTCCCTGCAGGACACGCGGGAACCGGATGGCACGGTGCGGCAAAACGACGCGGTGCTTCTGTACGACACTTCCGGTCCCTGGGGCGATCCCACCTACACCGGAACCGTGGAAGGCGGACTTCCATCGGTCCGCGCCTCCTGGATCCGCGACCGCGGCGACGTGGAAGTCGTGGCACCGCGCCACCGTGCTCTCCGCGACGACGGCTACGACACCGAAGCAGCTCGACAGAGCGCCCGCGACGCCGGGAAGCTCCGCGAATTCCCGCGCGGCATCCGGGAAGTGCTGCGCGCCAAATCCGGGCATTCGGTCACCCAGATCCACTATGCTCGCAAAGGGATCGTCACCCCGGAAATGGAGTTCGTCGCCCTGCGCGAAAACCAGGGATTGGAAGATCTTTTCCAGAAGATGGGGCCGGACCTTTCGCGCGACTCCATCTACTTCCAGCACGGCGGTCGGTCCTTCGGGGCCAACCTCCCCAAGAAGATCACGGCGGAATTCGTCCGCGACGAGGTTGCCCGCGGCCGGGCCATCATCCCCGCCAACATCAACCACCCCGAAGCCGAGCCCATGATCATCGGGCGGAACTTCCTCACCAAGATCAACGCCAACATCGGGAATTCCGCGGTGTCCAGCGGGATCGAAGAGGAGGTGGAAAAGATGCGGTGGGGCACGAAGTGGGGTGCCGACACCGTGATGGATCTTTCCACCGGCAAGCACATCCACGCCACCCGCGAGTGGATTTTGCGCAACAGCCCCGTGCCCATCGGGACCGTGCCCATCTACCAGGCCCTGGAGAAGGTGGGCGGCAAGGCCGAAGACCTCACCTGGGAGCTGTACCGCGACACCCTGATCGAACAGTGCGAGCAGGGGGTGGACTACTTCACCATCCACGCGGGCGTGCTGCTGCGGTACATCCCGCTCACCGCCAGGCGCATGACGGGAATCGTCAGCCGAGGCGGGAGCATCCTCGCCAAGTGGTGCCTTGCCCACCACCGGGAGAACTTCCTCTACACCAACTTCCCCGAGATCTGCGAGATCCTGCGCGCCTACGACGTGTCGTTTTCGCTGGGCGACGGATTGCGTCCGGGCTCCAACGCGGACGCCAACGACGCTGCCCAGTTTGGCGAACTGGAGACCCTGGGCGAACTGACCAGGATCGCCTGGGAACGCGACTGCCAGGTGATGATCGAAGGCCCGGGACATGTGCCCATGCACCTCATCAAGGAGAACATGGACCGCCAGCTGGAAAGCTGCGGCGAGGCCCCCTTCTACACCCTGGGGCCGCTGGTGACGGACATCGCGCCCGGCTACGACCACATCACGTCGGGAATCGGCGCGGCCATGATCGGGTGGTTCGGGTGCGCCATGCTCTGCTACGTGACTCCCAAGGAACACCTGGGCCTTCCGGACAAGGAAGACGTGCGCGTGGGCGTGGTGACCTACAAGCTGGCGGCGCACGCGGGCGACCTCGCCAAGGGCCACCCGGGAGCGCAGTACCGCGACAACGCGCTTTCCAAGGCGCGGTTCGAGTTCCGCTGGAGGGACCAGTTCAACCTGGGCCTGGATCCGGAACGCGCGAAGGCCTACCACGACGAGACCCTCCCCGCGGAAGGCGCCAAGCTGGCCCACTTCTGCTCCATGTGCGGCCCCCACTTCTGCTCCATGAAGATCACCGAGGACGTGCGCAAGTACGCCGCGGAAAAAGGCCTGGAAGACGCCGCGGCGGTGAAGGCGGGAATGCAGGAGATGAGCTCGGCCTTCAAGTCTGTCGGAGCCGAGGTCTACGTGGGCGACGACGGCTCGCACAACAAGATCTCGCTGAGCTGACGACAGCACCGGTACACTGACCGGGCTCCCGCCCTGGTAGGGCGGGCGGGGGGTGGGTTGGCTCTCGGCCTGCCAGCCCTGGTAGGGCGGGCGGGGGGTGGGTTGGCTCTCGGCCTGCCAGCCCTGGTAGGGCGGGCGGGGGGTGGGTTGGCTCCGGTCAGATCGGCACGGATCGCACCAGGCCCAGGAGCTTGGCCGTGAAGTCCTCCGGAAGGAAGGGCTTCAGCAGGGTGTCGAACTTCACCTGCAGGCCGCGGGCCCCGATCTCGGGATCGCCGAAGCCGGACATGAACAGGACGCGGACCTGCGGGTGCTTCGCGATCACCTCGGCCGCCAGTTGGAAACCGCTGCGACCGGGGAGCACGACATCGGTCACCAGGATGTCCAACCCGGGCAGGGTTTCCAGGACCGCGGTCGCCTGGTCGGGATCCATCGCGCTGTGCAGGTCGGCTCCGGAATCCGCCAGCAGCATTTCCAGGAACGGCATCAGCGTGGGATCGTCCTCCACCAGAAGCAGGGTCTTGCCTTGGAGAATCGGAGCGGAAGCGGTCATGGTTCCCATACAGTAGACTTATTTCCGCGCGGAGGGAAGACCGCCCCCGATGGCGGAGTCCAAGGACGTCCGGACCAAATCGCCCAGCGGACCTCCCTCGTCCTGCAGATGGTGGCGCGCGCCCTTGAACATCCGCACGCGCATCCCATCCGTTCGCGCGGCGACCCAGTCGATGTCGTAGCGCCAATCCACCGTCCGGTCCTGGTCTCCTTGGAGGTAGAACCACCGGGAGGGTGCGAGCTGCGAGACCCGTGGCTCGGCGTTCCAGATCCGCACCTCCTTCAGCCAGTGGACGGGAGTCCTCCAGCCTTCCAGGGGATCCTTCTCCACGCGATGCAGGAACGCGGTGTCGGAACTGGAGTTCAGCGTCTTTCCACGCACCATCTGGTCCTTGAACAAGGAGATCGCGGGGAGGACGGCTCCGATCCAGGTCCATCCCGAGAAGTGCACCATGGGGGCCAGCAGGACGGTGTTCGCGTAGGGGTAGTCCGGACGTCGCGCGCGGTCCAGCACGACGAGTCCGCCCATGGAATGCGCCACCACGGACCAGGGCCGGGGAGCGCGTCCGCGCAGGGAATCCTCCAGGGCGATCAGGGCATCGCCGTATTCGCCGATGGAATCCACGTCGAAGGGCCGACCATCGCTCAGGCCGTGTCCGGGGAGATCCAAGGAGGCCACCGCCCAGCCTTCGGACAAGAACCGACGAATGTGCGGGGCCCAGATGCCGGTGTGGTTGTAGTATCCGTGCACCAGGAACACCGTTCCGCGCGCCCGGGCGGGGATCCAGGCCTGGCAGGCGATCTCCGCGGCACCCACCCGCACCGTGCCGAACCGGTGTATGGAGTCGGCGATGGAGAGATCCTCGGTGGCCAGATAGGAGCGGAGGTCGACCGGGTCGGAGGCTTGGGCGGTGCGGAAGCCGCGAGGGAACCAGGAGGGCACGGAAAACGCCGTGCCGGCGCCCACGAGCGCCAGGAACAGCGCGACCCAGGAAGATCTGTGCGTCACGCCAGCAACCTCGCGGCATCGGCGGCGCCGTAGGTGAGGATCAAGTCCGCACCTGCCCGGCGAAACGCGACCAGGGATTCGAGAAGGCACTGGTCGTAGTCGATCCAACCCCGTTCCGAAGCCGCCTTGAGCATGGAAAACTCCCCCGAGACGTGGTAGGAGGCCAGAGGCAGGGTGGTCCTGTCCCGCAGTTCGCGCAGGACGTCCAGGTAGGGGAGACCCGGCTTGACCATCAGGATGTCCGCGCCTTCGGCTTCGTCCAGATCCGCTTCCAGCATGGCCTCGCGCCGGTTGGCCGGATCCATCTGGTAGGTCTTCTTGTCTCCGGACCGGGGCGCCGAATCCAGCGCGTCGCGGAAAGGTCCGTAGAAGCCGCTCGCGTACTTCGCCGTGTAGGCGAGGATGCCGGTGTCCAGGAACCCTTCGCGATCCAGAGCCTGTCGGATGGCCCCCACACGACCGTCCATCATGTCGGAGGGAGCCACGAGATCGGCCCCCGCCTTCGCGTGGACCAACGCCATGGCGGAAAGGATTTCCACCGTGGAGTCGTTCTCGATGCGACCGTCCGGCGAAAGGAGTCCGTCGTGCCCGTGGTCGGTGAAGGGATCCAGGGCGATGTCGGTGATCACCAGGAGGTGCGGGAGGGCGTCCTTGAGCGAGCGGACGGCGCGCGGCACGAGTCCGTCCGGGTCCAAGGCCGCCTTGGCGTCGGCGGACTTCGCCTCCGGGGCCGTCGCCGGAAAGAGGGCGATGGCGGGGATGCCGAGATCCGACCATTCGCGGGCCCGTTCCACCAGCCGGTCGACGCTGTGGCGGTGGCATCCGGGCATGGACGGCACGGGCTCGGACAGATTCCGACCATCGCGCGCGAAGCAGGGCATGACCAGGTGGTCGGGAGACAGGGACGTCTCGCGCACCAAGGCTCGAAGCGGTCCGTTCCGGCGGTTTCTGCGCGGGCGTCTGGGCAGGTCCATATGCGGTTCCATGGGAGTGGGTGCGTTCAGAAAAGGATCTGGAAGGAGGGAACGGGCACCAGTCTCCAACCCCCGTCGCCCGACAAGGAAAACCGCAGCGGCGCCTTCTGCAAGACCCATTCGGCGGTCCCGTTGGAATACTGGGCGGGGTCGTCGTATCCCCAACGCTCGAATCCGACGAGTTGCAGGTCCAAGGCCATCCAAGGGACGGGCCGCCAGCGCAGGCCGAATCCGGCCGCCAGATGCGTCGCCCCGGAGCCTTGCCTGGGTCGGACCAATCCCCCCGCACGGGCTTCCAGCCAGGGCGTCCAGGACTGGAGCGGGAGGAAGTAGGTCCGGAACATCCCGTCCAGGAGGAATGCCTGGTCCACGTGGCCGGAATCCAGCCCCGCGACCAGGAGCCCCACGGAGACGTTGTCGGTGACCAGCCGCGAGGCGGAAACCCCCACCATGCCGGTGGAGCCGGATTGTCTATCCACCTCCCAGGCGCGCAGACCCACTTCCACCATGCCCGTCCGCAACCTGTCCTGCGGAAGCACCTGCGCCGCGGCAAGGCTTCCCAGGAGGAGGACGGGCCACGATTTCACACGGTCGCCCTGGACAGATTGCGCCGGCGACGCCACCAGCAGAGGAGGGCGAAAATGCCCTGGACGACGACGAAGGTGCCCATGGCGGTGGCACCCCCCTGGGAAAAGCCGTAGGAATGCAGGCCGGACGCGAGGATAAAATTGACTCCGTACCAGGCCATCACCACCCCGAAGAAGGCGAGCACGGCGCCCATCAGCGTGCCGAAGGGTCTGATCCAACCCGTGATCCGCCCGTGAAGCACCATCAGGTATCCCAGGTCGGCGATCAGCGCCCAGGTCTCCTTGGGGTCCCATCCCCAGAACCGGCCCCAGGAATAGTCCGCCCAAACCCCGCCCAGGACGATGCCCGCGGTCAGCAGCACCACGCCCAGTTGCATGGCGCGGTAGGCGTAGTGTGCCAGAGTCCTGCGGAATTCGTCGGACCCGTGGCGGAACTCCTGGAAGATTCCCACGTTTCCGATCGCCATCGCCACCAGGAAGGCGGCGTAGGAGATGGTCACGGTGAGGACGTGGACGGTGAGCCAGTAGTTGTTGCGCAGCACCGGGACCAGGGGATGGATGGTCGGATCCAGCACGGTGGGCAGGTTGTCGGCCAGGACGAACACCAGCCAGCCCGCCGCGCACACCGCGGCCAGCACGGTGCGCGAGCGGTAGATCCACGCGATGGGCAACCCGAAGAGAAGCGCTCCGAATCCGACCCATAGGGTGGTCTCGTACATGTCGGTGACGGGGGGACGCCCGGCGACATAGATGCGCAGGGCGAAGCCGACGACCAGGAGGAGCAAGCCCGTCCCGGCGCAGATCGCGGCGAGCCACGTGGTGCGGCGCGAGACCGCGGGAGACCCGGTGCGGGTCGTCTCGGAGATCCAGGCCAGCAGGAAGCCGATCATGAGCACGATCCACGCGACGCGGAAGGGACGGAATTTGACCAGAGCGAGCTCGGCTCGGATGTTGGATTCGCGGACGCGCTGGAAGGTGCCGTCGCCCAGCGACGACAGGGAGTCCGTCAGAAGCTCGTTTCGCGCGAGCTCCGAGGCCGAGGAATCGAATCCCTTCTGGTCGCCGGCCTGGAACGCGACCGCCATGCGGGTGAACGCGTCCATCCTGCGCGACAGGACCGGATCGGACGCCACCTCGGCTGGAGGGATCTCCTGGGGCAGCCTCCACGCGCCCTCCCTGCCCTTGGGGCCGATCATCAGCCGCCAGTCGGAAGCGGACGTCGCCTCGGCGAACTTCTCCAGGCGTCTGGCCACGTCCGAAGCGGCCTTTTCCACCGGATCCAGCCGTTCCTTGTCGCGCTGCTTCGCCGCGGCCACGTCGGCGAGCTTGTGGAGCTTCGGGTTGTCGGCCAGTTCCGTGAAGCTCGCGAACTGCCCGTTCGGGTCCAGGCCCATGGCCGTGCGGAGGGGGCGGAACGCGCAGAAGACGATGCGCTGGTTGGAGAGGGAGTCGGGGTAGAGGGCGAGGGCGAACCACGAACGCATGGGGCCCAATTCGCGGGTCAGCCCGGCCCGGCCCCGGATTTCCTGGATTCCTTCCGTGGCGGCCACGAGAAGGGGTTTGACCCGGCCTCCGGAAAGGATCGCGATCCCGTCCGCGGCGGAGAGGTCCATGGTCCTCGCCGATGCGGGGAGGGACACCACGGGTTCGGCGGCGCGGACCGCGCCGAGGCAGGAGAACATCGCGACGAAGGCCAGGACGATTCTTCTCATTCGGATTTCTCCCGTCGGCCGAGCCGACTCCGTTCCAGGACGTACCAGACGATGGAAAGCACGGCGAGCAGCGCCCCGAGGTATTTCAGGAACCGTCCCGGGTCGCGGTTCACGCTCAGCACCGTGGTGGAGACCTTGCCCGGGTCGTTGGCGAAGCTGGCTTGGTAGAACGTGAAGCCGCCGCGCTTGAGGGGCTCGTTCATGGCGATGCGCGCGGAATCCAGGGGATGCCCCAGGGAATCGACGACATGGACGAAGGAAGTGTAGGTGGCGGCCTGGGTGGTTCCGGGATCGTCTCCCACCTTGAACCGGTCCAATCGGATCCCGAAGGGGAGCGATACCCTGCGACCCTCGAAGGAGAGGGCCCGGCGAAGCCCGAGCTCGTTCCAGGTGAAGACTCCGCCCAACGGCACCCAGCGCGACGCCCCCCATGGGCCGGCCCCCACCCGGATGGCCGGCACAGGCAGATCGCGGCCGGGTTGGGGGTCCACTGGAGCGCAGGAGTCGCGGATCTCGCCGTGCGGCTCGAACGCTCCCACGGAAAGATGGAGGACGCCGAAGGGAAGCGGCACGTCCCTGCCCAGGGATACCCGGAATGCGGTCAAGATATGTCCAGCCTTCTCGCACCGGGCCAGAAGCGTGCCGCCCACCACTCCCAGTCGCAGGAGCGGCGCTTGGGAGGCCCCGCCGGCGGGTCGGAATTCCACCTTCCAGGCGACGTCGGTGTGCCTGTCGCCCGAGAAGCGGAAGTCGGGCACCCGGCCGTAGAGGATCTCGTCCCACGAGCTGTCCTGGTGCTGCATGCGCAGGCGGACGGCGGGATTGAGGAGGGAGTCGGAATGGTTGGAAAGCCCTGTGGGGCCGATTTCGGCATCGGGCAGGAATTCCTGGACCTCCGCTGCAAGGCTTCCCGACCGGAATTTCCGTCCCGGCGTGCGCAGGTCCGCCAGGCTCATGTGCAGGGAATCGGTTCCCGCCCGGGCCGTGAGGTCGAATCTGGGCGGGGAACGACTGGAAGTGTCCAGGAACGAAGAGACGTCGGGTGCGCGCTCCAAGGACAGAGCCATCAGCCCTCCCAGGTCCTCCCTGGGCGAAACCAGGGGATTGTCCAGTCCCAACCTCAGCGTGGTGGGTTCCGACCCCACGGCCAACAACGCGAGTTCCACGATGGGGCCGCCCTGGGTGTCGGGGACGACGCGCTGGAAGGTGCGGGAGAAGGGAATGTATTCCAGGATCCGCGGTGCCGGGTCGGGCATGCCGGGAACCGCGCCCAGGTTCCCTTCGCGAGCATCCAGGGTGCGTCGCACCTGGGATTCGGCGACGAGCTGCTCGTTGACGTAGGTCCGCACCACGTTTTCCGGAAGGTGCAAGGCCCTGGTGGCCCCTCCTTCCGGGATCTCCATGGAACCGTCGATGCCGCCGAACTGCGTGAGCACCGATCCGATCAGCACGAGCAGGATGCCAAGGTGGATGCATCCGAAAGGGTACTGGCTGCGCCGCAGCGGCCAGCGGACCACCACCGCCAGAAGGACGTTGAAGAACAGGAAGACCAGCACCAGGTGGAACCACCACTGGTCGTAGACGCACAGACGCGCCATGTCGCCGTTGTAGCGGGATTCGATGATGGTTCCCGCCGCCAGGACGACCCCGAGGCAGGCCATGGTGATGACCGCGAGCTTCACCGAAGCCAGGAAGCGGATGATGGGATTGGCCTGGAGAACTTCCAGGTTCCTCTGCGCCCACGTCTTCAGGTTCATCGGCCGGCCAACAGGGCGGCGAGGATGCGACCTTGGTTGCAGCCCAGGACGGTTCGCGTCGTGGTGGCCTGCTCCCAGATCGCACGGGCCTCCGATGGTGAAAGTTCCACGGGCTCCAGGGCGTCGACAGGAGTGTCGCTGACGCAGAAGAGGTCGCGGACCAGGAACGTGGCGAGCTCCGCCAGGAAATCCAGGGCGATGGCCTTGTCCACCATGGCGTCGGGCACGCTGTGGAACCCCGCGGCCAGATCGCGGACCGTTTCCACGTCCCCGGCGAGGAGCAGACGCCCCGACCAGGGGGATCGGACCGGCAAGAGGACGTGGAAACCGACTTCGGAGATCGTCTCCGATCGCGAGGCCAATTCGGGACGCGGCCATGCATCGGCGAACGCGGCCTCGGCAAGGAGCCGTTGGAACGTGGATTCCAGGATGGCCGCCACCTCTGGAGGTACGGTCCACGCGGTGGGAACGGATGAGGGCTGGTCGTTCAAGGTGCGGTGAAACTACGAATCCTCGGGTCTTCCGGCAGTCGTTAGAAGCGGCCTTTTCGCATGGAGCGCATCATCGACTTCACGTCCTTGTCGGTGACGGCCTGCACCTTGGTGACCGGGTCCTCGGTCCATTTGGTGCACCAGAACTGCTTGTCCTCGCCGATGGACACGACTCCGGCCACGCCACCGGTCCTCCACTTGCGGAAGGTGTCGCAGCGGGTGCGGATCTTGCAGTTCCAGCAGGTCTGCGCCTCTTCCTTGGCCTCGCCTCCGACATCCTTCTTGATGACGGTCCGGCTTTTGAGACGATCCGTCTCGTAGGCCTTGGCAAGACTGTTGTTCTTGTCGATGAAACGATCTCCGGAAAAGTCCATGGTCAATCCTCGCCGTGGTATTGGATGAGCGAATGGACCGGTCGCGGAGAAAGCCGCTCCCGTCCGGGTAGGAAGCACAGTTCGATGAGGAAGGCGCAACCGACCACGGTCCCGCCCAACCGTTCGACCAGCTTGGCCGCCGCGAGCATGGTGCCGCCGGTGGCGAGAAGGTCGTCCACCAGCAGCACCCTCTGCCCGGTGCCCACGGCGTCGGAGTGGACCTCCAGTGCGTCGGTTCCGTATTCCAACTGGTAGGATTCCCGCAAGGTCTTCCAGGGAAGCTTACCGGGCTTGCGCGCGAGGACCACGCCCGCGCCCAAGGCGAGGGCCACGGCGGGCGCGAAGAGGAAGCCGCGTGCCTCGGTGCCCAGGACCAGGTCCACCCCGGAGGTCCGGAAGGGTTCGGCGAGCCCGGAAATGGCCCGTTCCAGTCCGGTGGGATCGCTCAGGAGCGGAGTGATGTCCTTGAACTGGATTCCCGGTTTGGGCCAGTCCGGAACATTTCGCACGAGCTGGGCGAGATCGGACATACACGGGGAAATCTAGGTCACGGTGCGGAAAACCCGCGCAGCGCCGCCTGGATCACTGCCCGAGCGGGAAGCTCATGGTGTCGGTCAGGACCTCGCAGACGAACCCGTCCAGGGGTCCCACGTTGCCGTGGGGAAGTTGGGAACGGTTGGAACCGCCCTCGTGGAGCCACACCCGCTGGCCGGGGCAAGTTCCGGCGACGGCGAGCTCGAGTTCCGAACGATATCTGTTGTTGTTGGGGAGCGCGAACCATGCATCCGCCGTATCGGAGCGAGGGAACCCGGTCGTCCCAAGGCTCAGCCAGGCGGCCACGGAGGACCAATCGGGGGGGTAGTTGTTCGTGATGGATTCTTCGTAGGGGTCCGTCAGATCTACCATCGCATAGAGATCGTTGGAGGTCGTTCCTGTGACCATCGCTTGGATCCAGAGATGGTTGCTTGGAGAGAGCCAGATCGAATCACCCGCCGAGATGGTGATTTCAGCGGCGCCGAAGCCCCTGTCCGCTCCGATGGTGCCGACGAGGATCCGGTGCAGCAACGCGGTGTCCAGGTCCATCCATCTCCACGCGATCGGCTTGGAGGTGGTGTCCAGGGCCAGAACCCGCGCATCTCGGCCGCGAGCGGATTGGAGGGATTTCCATTGTTGGACCAGAAACACCAGTTTTTGCGGTTGCAGGCTCCACCCGGATCGGGTCGAGGAGTCTGCCCGGGCGAGGGTATCCCAGCGCAAGTCCAGCGGCCCCGAGAGGATTCCGCGAACGAGGACTGGAGCGTCGGAGATCTCCCCCCAAGTGTTGACGGAATCCGTCACCCAGAGGGGTGCCGCCGCGGAGAACGGCGACGAGGCGTTCCAGCGCAGCCGACCGTGGATCCTCCACTTACGTTCCGGTCCGCAGGAATACGAGGAGCTGTTCGATTGGACGGAATAGTTCCAGTCCGAATTGGATGTCTGGCGAAGGTATGTGAGACCCGTGGAATCCAGGTTGTATCCCCACTCCTTGCAGGTCGGACCGCTTTCCACGATCGAAAACCCCGAATTGGCGCGGTCGATCCACGGGACAGCGAGATCCGCCTCGTTCGTGTTGTCCATCGGCCTTCCGAATGTCGCGACCGCGTAGCCTCCCTGCCGTACGAACACGGCGACGGAGGCGCGGATCTGGGGAATGTCATCCTGCGGTGTTCCGTCCCAGGGTCCGATGCACCCGCAAAGGATGGCGCAAGCGAACAGGTGCGGAAGCCTAGAAGAGGAAGCGGACACCGAACACCACCGGGAGAAAGGGGATCTGGTCGACTTCCTGGGGGGCGACGTCGGGCGCGTCGGAGACCCAAGCCATGGGATTGCGCTGGTCGGTGAGGTTGACGACGCTCCAGAAGGCCGTCCAGGAGCCTTCGCGACCGAATTCCAGGGGAGTGACATCCAGGCGGAAGTAGGGCGCTCGCCGCCTACCATTCACCCGGTTCCAACCGATGAAGAATGTATCCAGTGCCTGCCCGCTGGAAGGTGCGTTCCATCCCGCGACATCCGGGCGCAAGGTCCCGCTGTTGTCGTGGAGACACAACCGGCTGCGAAGGAAGAATTTCCCGGCCATGGCGCGCACGGAGCCCGTCCACGCCCAGGCCGCGTCGAATTCCGTCTGCAAGCGCTGGTCCCAAGGGGCCCACTGGACCGGGAACGTAGCGCCGTCCTGCGGTCGGCGCTGGACGACATCCCAGGAGACGGTCTGGCGTGCCCCGAGTTCCAGCCGGCCGAACAAGATCCGTCCGGACAGGTCCATTCCCGCAGATCCCGCGTCCTCTCGGTAGGAAGTCCTGACCAGCGGCACATCGGGCGACGCGTTGGTCCAATCGCCCTCCCACGCCCACAGCCCTTCCGTGGATCTCAGCCAGCCCAGACTGCGGAACTCCGTGGATGGGGTTCCCTGGGTTCCCGTTTCGGATCGCAAGGCGGACACCTGAAGACTCGCGGTCCGCGGCGAGGCTCCGGTAGGGAAGAACCAGGCGGGCGAGGGCATTTCGGTTCCGTCGGTGATGCTTCCCAGCACGGAAACGGGCACGATCTTCCGTTCCAGGTCGGTCTGGAGGCTCCAGAACCCACTGTGCCAACCAAGGCGGGCCCCTCCCTCCGGAGCTGCGGGATCGCGTTCGTCGTGCCCGAGGCCCAACCAGACCTTCGCGCTCCAGGGATCCGTTTTCACCTGGACGGAGACCCAAGGCTCGAGAAGGTCCCGCTTCGCGTCTCCGGGAAAGCCGGGAACTGGTTTGCCCGCTTCGGCGTAGCCCGTGTTCCACATCCGCAGTCGCAGACCGGTTTCCAACCGCGAGGTTTCCGAAAGGTCCTGCCGGGTATGCACCGACACGGCAACGAGGTCGAGGGTGTCCGACGCGGACAGTTCGTTGTCGAAGCGAGTGAAATCGGATATCGCGGCGTCGGCCCCGATTCCCCAATCCTCGCCGCGCCATTCCAACGAGGCGGGCATGGCGGTGTTGCGCCACGAGGAGAGCAGCCCGTCCAGGCTGTCCGTGGCTCCCACGGACAGGGAATCGGCCGACACGAAGATCCCGGCATGCGCACTCCAAGGACCGTGGTTCCAGGCGACCGCCGCAGTGGCGTCCCAGAACTGGATGACGAGTTCTTCCGGACTCCAACCCTCGTGGTGGGCGAGTTCCAGGGCCGGGTCGAGCCAGGTACGGCGGTAGGTGGCCTGGGCCGACCAGTCCCCGCGCCTTCCCTGGACCGCCGCGGAACCATCGATGGTTCCGGCTTCGAGCGATCCGTGGAATCCTTCCGGTTGCGGCGTCGTGGCTTGGCTCAGGGCTTCCAGCCAGCCGCCGCCACCGGCGGGGGAGATGCCTCCGCCGGAAGGGTCCCAGGAAGCTTTCCCCACGGCGGAGGCGTCCAATACGCCGAACAGCCCCCCGAAATGCCAAGGCCAAGGAATGTCCGCGCCGTCCCAGGTCACCGCGCTTCCCTCGAAGGGCATGCCGGTGGACGAAAATTGCCCCGAGAACTCTCCCTGGCTGGAGATCCCCGGCCGATCCCGGAGCGACTCCAGCGGTCCCGATTGACCCAGGCCCGCATGCATGGTCCAGTCCGCCGAGTCCACGGATTCGATCCGGGGATGGCGGATGCCCACCACAGTGGTGGTCGGGAGCCGATGGATGGCGCTGGAGTCCAGGGCGACGGTATCCGTCCGCACTTCCCGGGTCGGGGCCGTGGAAACCGGAAGTGCGGTATCCGATACCGGAGCCGCCGCACCTGCAATGGAATAGAAGGCCTCATGATCTCCCGTGGCCGCGAGTGCCACCCAAAGGATCGGCACGAACATCACCCAACGACCCGGACAACGCTTCGGCCGGGACCGACGCGCACGACCTCGACGCGGGCGGGAATCTGGTCCTTGAGTTCCTCCACGTGGGTCACGATCCCGACCTGCCGACCTTGGGCCTGCAGCGCGGACAGGGCGCGGACCACGTCACCGAGGGTCGCTTCGTCCAGGGTCCCGAACCCTTCGTCGATGAACAAGGTCTCCACCGACCGGGTTCCGACGGCGAGCGCCGAGAGGGCCAGGGCCAAGGCCAGGGAGACCAGGAAGCTCTCCCCGCCGGACAGGGTTTGGACTGGCCGGATCTCCTCGTAGGAGTCTTTGTCCTCGATCCCGAAATGCATGGTTCCGGGCAGGATCCGCAGATGGAAGCGGGGCGCCAGCGTTGTCAATTCCCGGTTGGCGTTCTCCAGCAGGGCCTCGAGGGTGAACTGTTGCGCGATCCGGCTGAACGACGCGCCGTCGGACGATCCGATCTCGTCGCTCAGCATCTCCCACCGAGCGGCTGCCGCGCGCTGTCCCTCGATCCGCAGGCGCAGGCTCTCCGCCAGGGCCCGGGCGTCGTCGTCGTCCTCGATGCGCCGCCGCAGGTGGATCCTTCCATCGCGGCGGGCCTCCAGCTCGGCGTCGATTTCCCGCAGATCCGCGGCCAAGGCGTCTTCGGTGGGGGAGATCGACCCCAATCCTTCGCGGAACCCCGCGATCTCCAGTTCCAGCCGCTCGGATTCCGCGTCCTGCTCGGCCAAAGCGCCTTCCATGGCGGAGTTGGTGCCGTCCAGGACCATCGCGCGTTCCGAGGCCGATTCCACCTTCGCGCGCGCGCCGAGCAGGTTGGACTCCAGTCGCTGCAGTTCCTCCCGCCAGGGACATCCTCCGAGGATCTTCTTCCTCTCGTCGAGCAGTTCCTGGTGGAACCGCTTCGAGCCTTCCAGCTCCTGTCGCGACGCCGAGGCCTTGTCCACCAGCGGAGGGTGTCGCGATTCCCATGTTCCGACCAGGAGTTCCAATTCCCTCAGTCCCTCCCGCGCCTTGTCCCTCCGCTCGGTTCCCTGCCGGAATGCCGCCACCACTTCTTCGAGCGTCCTTTCGTAGTGCGGGTCCGCGAATCTCGCCTCGCGCCAGGCGGGACGGCCAAAGATCTGGTCCAGTTCCCTTCCGATTCCCTCCGCCGCTTCGCGGGATTCCACGAGGTCGGCTTCGATCCGCGTCAGATCCTTCGCCGAGCTCTCGCACCGCTCGTCCTGGATCCGGATCTGGCGTTGCAGGTCCAGGAATTCCCGCAAACGGGACATCGCCTCCGATTCCGCCCGGATCCAATCCTCGCGCGATTCGACCGCCACCCGCTCCCATCGGGAGGCGAGTTCCGGAGCGACCGGGGCGAATTCCGATTTCTGTCGATCGATCCTGCCCTGCTGGGCCGCCGCCGCCGCGATCGCGGCGGCCAGGGATGCCGCGGTCTCCCTCGCGTTTCCCAGGGCGCGGACTTCCTTGGAATGGGCCGCCCGGAGTCCCAGCAGCGCCTCCGACAAGGCCGCCTCGGCCTGCATGCGCCAGGGGTGTTCCAGGGCGCCGCAGACCGGACAGGGGCTCCCGTCGGACAGTTCCTGTCTGAGATGGGCCACGTTCTCCGACAGCGCCAGGTTCGCGACGTCCAGCATCCGGCGCGAGGCCGCTTCGGCGGCCTCCATCGCGGGGATGGCTCCGCGGATCTTCTCGAGCTCCCTTTCGTCGCGAGCCCTCTGTTCGGCGAGATCCCGCTCCGATGACGCCAAGCGCGCGAGTTCGCCCAGGTCGCGCAGTCCGGCGAGGTCCGTTCCGATCCCTTCGATTCTCGCCTCCAAGTCGTCGCGGCGGGAGCGGTCGAAGTCGCCCGGGATCGCATCGGCCTGTTCCCGCAGAGCCGCACGCCGACCTTCGACCTCTTCCGAGCGCGACCGGACTCGGGCGAGCTCCCCGTCCAGGTTTTCCGCACGCTTCTCGAGGTCGCCCAGGCGGCGCAGGTCCAGTTCGATCCGCGGCCATTGGGCCACGACCGGCGACAAGCGCTCGTTCTTGGCGAGCCAGGATTCCGCCGCGACCAGGGTCGCTGCCGCATCCTTCCCTTTCGAGCCCAGTTCTTCGAGCTTGTCCACGACCGCACGCAATTCCGCTTCGGCGGCGACCGAGGTCTCCACGGCCTTCCGTTCGGCATCCACGGCGGCTTCGATGCGGACGTCCAGTTCCCTCGCGCGTTCCAGGTTCGGTTTGGAACTCTCCAGATCCTCCTGCGCCGACCTCAGGCCATCCTCCGCCGCCCCAAGGGCTCGGGCGGCTTCGCTCCGCTCGGGGCGCAGCTTGTCCAGCCTGCCGCGGGTCTCCTCCCGGCGGGTTTCCAGCGTCCGGCGCCGTCCGATGGCCTCGGCGCACTTCCTGGTCCGCTCCTGCCGCAGGATCAGGGCCGGCCACGCCAGTTCGATGGCCGACAATTCCTGCTCCAGGATTTTCCGCTCCTCCGGCGGCAGCGATCCCGTCCGCTCCAGTTCCGATCCGAGGTCCGCCAGGGCGCGGGTTTCGGACCGGCTCCGCTCGAAGATCCGTTTCGAGATCCGCTTGTAGATCTCGGTGCCCGTGAGCTTCTCCAGGAGTTCGGCCCGGTCGGTTTCCTTGGAGCGGAGGAATTCGGCGAAGCGGCCCTGCGCGAGAAGCACCGTCCGGGTGAACTGTCCGTACGACATGCCCACCAAGCCCTGGATCCTGGAATCGAATTCCCGACGGCTTCCCGTGCCTTCCTGAAGGACTTGGGCGTCGTCCAGGCGCAACAGCGAGACCACCTCCTGGGCCTTGGCCCCCTTGCGCAGAGGCTTGCGGTAGCCCCATCGGGCGCGGTAGGCGGCTCCGTCCGTACCGCGGAAATCCACCTCGGCGTATCCGTCCGTGCATCCCCTCCGGAGGAGTTGGCTGACGTCGCCTTGGAGCTGGTCTCCGAAGGCCGTACCCAGCCGAGTCTCTCCGAAGCTGCCTTCCAGACGGGGAGCCTCGCGGTAGAGGGCCAGGCACAGCGCGTCCAGGATGGTGCTCTTCCCCGAACCGGTGGGGCCGGTGATGGCGAACAATCCGGCCGACCCCAGGGGGGGGGCTGCGAGGTCGACATCGAACTCCGGCAGCGATGCCAGATTCCGACCGCGGATGGCCAGGATCCTCATCCGCGGCCTTCCATGCCGATGTCGGCCAGGATTTCCCCGAAGCACGCGGCGAGTTCGTCCGGAGGCTTGGTACCGTGGCAGCGCAGCCAGTGCCTCTCCAGAACGTCCGACGGACCGGATGCGGAGTCCAGATCCACGCGATGGATCGGTACCTCGTCGCCGGACCGCTCCCCGTGGATCGCGCGGGGCGCTCCCACCAAGCGCAGAGGAAGGTCGCGCGCGAGCCTTTCGTGGCGATTCCGCAGATCGGAAACCGCGGGCGTTGCCAGGTAGACGAGCTCGGCCAGGGGCCTCAGTTCGGGTTGGAGGGCCTTCTGGGCCGTCCAATCCGTTTCCCGCAGACGCTTTTCCAGCTCTTCCCAGGTCGTGGGAGGATCGTACAGCCGCAGGAGTTCGACGAAGACAGGGACGTCGAGGGCCTCGATCCGGGGTCGATCTCCCGTGGCCTCCAGTTCCACGATCAGCACCTGGTGGCGGTGGCGGACTTCGTCGAATCCCACTGGGTAGGGCGTTCCGCAGTATCTCACGTTTCCCCGCTCCCTCTGCTGCCCGCGGTGGATGTGGCCCAATGCCATATAGTCCGCTCCCGCCGCGATCGCCTCCGCCGCGACCGATTCCACCCCGCCTATCAGGACGCGCTCGGACCCGGCCTTCAACGAACCTGCGAGCGAAAGGTGGCCCATCGCCACCACGGGAAGCGTCGGATCCTCCTTGCGAGCCAACGCGACCATGGTCGAGTAGGCCTCCGCGATGGCTCGGCATCGGGCCGCTTCGGGGAGCTCGTCTTCAAGCAGGCGGCATTCCAGGTCCGACGGCCTCAGGAAGGGGATGGCCAGACACCAGGCCGCGGGTCTGCCATCCGCCCCCGTCAGCGCGATCAGGTGGCGGACGGGGTCCTCGGGGTGGAAATTTCCGACCAAGTGGATCCTGCCCAGCGCCTCGGCGAACGGCAGGGGCGCCTCCATCCGCGGAGCCGAGTCGTGGTTGCCCGCGATCAACACGGCGACGGAGTCCGGAAGGCGGCGATGGAACTCCACCAGGAAACGCGCCAGAAGGGCCTGGGCGGCGATGGGAGGTTGCAGCACGTCGTACACGTCTCCCGCCACCAGCAAGGCATCCACTTCGCGCTCGACGCATCTGTCCAACAGCCAGGCGAGGAACCTTTCCTGTTCGGGCAGGCGGTCGTGCCCGCCCAGCTCCAGTCCCAGGTGCCAGTCGGAGGTGTGCAGGAAGCGGATCACGGACGGGAGAGATACCTCCGCCCGTGCGGATTCGACAAGGCGTCCGCGTTCTAGCGGCGTGCCGGCGCGCGCGGAGTCCGGGTGTCCGCCCACTGGGACACGCGCCGCAACTCCCACAGGCCGTTGTACCAGGGGTACCGCCGCACGTACTCGTCCACCATGGCGTGCCAGGTCGCGAGGTCGTTGTGCTCCAGGGCGAACAGCGCCTGGAGCAGAGGGATGTCGGCCGAAGCCACGGCCTGCCCGTGGAAGGACGCCTTCAACGCGGTGGAATCGATCCTGCCCGCCATGAAGGCCACCGATTGCCGGAGGATCCAGGACGCGCCCGACCCGTCGAGGACGGCGTCCCATCTGGCCTTCGGGTCGCGATGGGAAAGCACGGTGGCGACGCCCCATTCGTATTCGGCCTGGGCCACCAGGTCCGGGTCGGCCTTGTCGTTTTCCGTCACCTTCTGGAACCAGCGCTCCGCGTCGGCGGGACGACCTTCCCAGGCGAGCGTCTGCCCGAGCTCGATGGCGGCCTGGAGCCTGGCGCGGACGGCTGCGGGGACGGATTCCCCGTCGGCCAACCGGGTCAGGGTTTCGACGGCCGAATCGACAAGTCCGTTGTCGCGCTCGTGTCGGGCCTTGATGATGTCGAGTCCCGCCGCCACCTCCGGGGCATCCCGTGCGTAGTATCGCGAGAACTGCAGGGCGGTGCGCAGGAAGCCGGAGTCGGCGGCGATGCCGGCCCACAGGCGGAGTGCCTCGGCGAAACGCAGATGCTGGGGGCCGAACAGGTCCTGGTGGGAAGGAACGGTCCGGGCCAGGGAACGCAGGACGGTCTCCCCGTCGCTCGCGCAGCCGTAGAACATGGGTTGGGAGAGGTCCAGGCAAGGCTCCATCCGGTCCAGTTGGAGTTGGATTCCGGCCAGCAGGGCGGGATGGTCGGGCTCGTCGTCGGCAAGGGTCTGCAGGGCCTTGAGGGACTCCATCCCGTCGCCGACGGTCTGGTCCACCAGGCTCAGAAGGACAAGGGAACGGGCCTGGATGTCGTTGTTCGCCGGCTGCTTGGAGACTTCCTGGATCAGATCGCGCGCCTGGGCGTACTGGTGCCGCGACAAAAGCACCGTCCCCAGTCGCAGCCGGGCTTCCTGCGCAGCCGGGTGGGATGGATACGCCTGTGCCACCAACTTGTAGGCGTCCTCGGCGCGGTCCAATTCCCCGATGTCCAGCATGGCGTCGGCGACCACGGTGGGTTCGGGACGCAAGGGCACCGCCCGCCGGCGCACCACGATGTTGTCCACCGCGACGCTCCCGTTCCAGGTGAAGAAGCCCAGGTGGCAGCCACCCGTGGGCAGAAGCGGTTGGATCAGGGGATGCTCCTCCACCAGGGAACCATCCACTTCCAGGCGCAGCATGTTGCGGTCGCGCTCCACCGCGACGTGGTAGGTCTTGCCGGGGGAGAGCGGGAAGATCCGCGGGAACCAACGCGTCTCGGAACCGGCCTCGATTCCCGCCCGGGACGTCCCGTTGCGACCCAGGTAGAACCGGGCACCTTCCTGCGGCGTTCCGCCGCAGAGGAACACGTCCAGGTCGTGGTTGTTGCCGGAAAGGCCGGTCACCTCGAATTCCACGCGGATGTCGCCGGGGAATTCCTGCTTGGTCCGGCACATGGTGAATCCACCCACGGCGTTTCCAACCAACTTGCCGTCCACCACCTTCCAGTCGTCGGATGGGCTCGGCGCGGTATCTCCCGGGCTGGTCATCCGGAAGGATTCGAAATCCAGGCTGGGAACGGGGGAATCGAAGGTCTCCTCCACCGCCACGGTCCATGCCGAGCGGGACAACCGCTCCTGGATCCGCCACCATACGGTTCCCGCCGCCAGGAGGAGGAAACAGGCCGAGCAGATCCAGATCAGCTTCGAGTTCTCCGAAGCCCAGGTCCGCAGGCGCCGATCGAGCCCGGGGCGGCGGACGGAAACCGGTCTGCCGGAAAGCCACGAACGGAGGTCCGAGGCGAATGCCGCCATGGTGGCGTAGCGGTCGACGCGTTCCCTGGCCATCGCCTTGTGGACCACGGCGGCCAGATCCTGGTCGACCCACGGGCACAGTTGCCGCAGCGGCACGGGATCCGCGGCGATCACGTTGACCACCGTCTGGTGGAAGGACCGGGGATCCAGGTACGGATTCTTGAAGGAGATCAGTTCGTAGAGCAGGATCCCCAGCGAACAGATGTCGGTGGAGCGGTCGATCTCTCCGCCGCGGGCCTGCTCGGGGCTCATGTAGGCGGGGGAGCCGATCATCTCCCCCTCGTTGGTCAGCCCCGCGCCCCCTTGCAGGGCAAGGTCCTTGGACAACCCGAAATCGATGACGACGGGATTGTCCGAGCGCATCAGCACGTTGGAAGGCTTCAGGTCGCGGTGCATCACTCCGTGCTCGTGCGTGTAGGCGATGGCCTCGGCGATCTCCGCAGCGATCCGCACGGACTGCTCGAGGGCGGGGGTCTCGTCCTTCTGGTACTCGGACAGATTCTGACCTTCGATCATCTCCATGGAGATGTACCAGGCGCCCCGGTCCTGGCCGATGTCGTGGACCTGCACGATGTGCGGGTGCGAGAGGCGCGCCACCGTGCGGGCCTCGTGCAGGAACCGCGACACGAAGCGCTCGTCGCGGGTCACGGCGTTGGGAAGGACCTTGAGCGCCACCTCGCGCTGCAGTTCCACGTCCCTCGCCCGGTACACCGTGGCCATTCCCCCGCGCCCGATCTCACCGATGATCTCGTAGCGACCCAACCTCTGGCCGGGAGCCAGGTCCAGCAGACGGTTGGGCGATGGCTTGAGCCGCCCCTCGGAGGATTCCACGCCCGCCGTCACGGCGCCTCCAGCCGTTGGCAGACCGCTTCCAGGTCGGGAGGCAGCGGCGATTCGAAATGCACGTCTTTCCCCCACAGGTGCAGCCCCAGACGCGCCGCGTGCAGGAAGGGACGCTTCAGGCCCGGAAGAGTGGCGTCGCCATAGCGGTCGTCTCCCACCACGGGGTGCCCTATGGATGCCATGTGGGCGCGGATCTGGTGCATGCGCCCGGAAAGGATCCGAACGTCCAGCAGGGCGTAGCCCCGGAACCTCCGGCGCAGGCTCCAGCGGGTCTCGGCCTCTTGCCCAACGCCCTCCTCCCGGACCACCACCGATTTGGCCCCGTGGTCGCGAGAGTCCACGCGTTCCAGGCGTTCGCGGATGGTGCCCTTGGAATGCGCCGGGTTGCCCTGGACCAAGGCCAGGTATTCCTTGGAAGCGGCATGGGACCGGATCTGGCTCTGCACGGCCAACAGCGTGCGGCGGTTCTTGGCCACCACCACCACGCCCGAAGTGCCCCGATCCAGTCGATGCGCGAGCGCCGGTTGGAAGACGCTTGGGGAAATGCCCAGGTCCTGTTGGACGCGTTCGATCAACGTGGTTCCGGGAGGCGTTCCGGTTCCCGGGTGGACGGCCATGCCCGCGGGCTTGTCGAGCACCAGGAGGTCGTCGTCTTCGAACAGGACGCCCACCTTGGAGCGCAACCCGCCGTGACCGGCGGCGGGTGGGGGAGCCGCATGGAGCTCCCGGGCCCGGATGTCCAGGTTGATCTTCCAGCCCGCCTCGAGGCGCATCTCACCGGTGGCCTTGCGGCCATCCACCCGAACCGAGCCCTTGCGCAGGAGCCGGAAGATCCTGGAGAGGGGCACGTCGGGAAGGACTCGACGCAAATATCGGTCCATGCGCTGCCCCGCGTCTCCGTCAGGGACGGAAAATTCCGTCCTCTCCGCATCATCAACCACGATTGCATTGTAGCTGATCCACATCTCCGGTAGCAAGCGGATTCCACGACCCGTCCTTTGTTTTGCCGGAAAAGCGAACGCAAGCGGCAGCAACGGCGATTTCCGTCCAACTCTTACCGTAGCAAATCCTCCCGGGAAGGAATAAGATGTGGTCATGTCGCGCATCCTGTTGGTCGACGACGAGCCAGCCATCCTGCAAACCCTCAAGGGCATCTTCCTGGCTGGCGGTCACGAGGTGTCCACGGCGATGGATGGGCAGGAAGGGTTGGATTCGGCTCTGGGCGAGAACTTCGACATGGTCCTGTCCGACATTTCGATGCCGAAGCTTTCCGGGATCGAATTGCTCTCCCGCCTGGAAAAACTCCGACCGGAAACCCACCGGGTCCTGCTGACCGCGCACAACTTGGAGGAGTACATCGACCAACTGGTGGGGCACAATTTGTCCTGTGTGCTCACCAAATCCGTGCCATTTCCCATCCACGAGGTCCTCTGCACCGTGGAGGCCATCCTTTCCCGCAAGATCTTCGGAATCCACAGACATCTTCCGAAGCCCGCTCTCCACGAAAGATTCAGGATCCGCACCCACCGTGAAATGGTGGAACTATGCGATGCCTTGACGCTCCGGGCGCCGCAGCGGCGGCGAAACCACCTGCAGACCATCCTCAGCGAAGTCCTCACGAACGCCATCTACTACGGAAGCCTGGACATGCCTGGTGACCACAAGGAAACCTGGAACCACGACTTCTCGCTCCCCGAGGAGAAGGCCGTGGAAGTCGAGTTCGCCGAAGGCGGTGGGCGCATGGCCATCACCGTCGCGGATTGCGGCGGAAAGCTGCAGCGCCACACCGTCCTGCACTGGCTGCAGCGCCAGATCTCCCACGACGAGAACGGTCTCCCTTTGGGGATCTTCGACAACCATGGACGGGGATTCTTCATCTCCCGGAGCTTCTCGGACCGCCTGTCCATCTCCATCGAGCGCGGACGCCGGTGCGAGGTCACCCTGCTGATGTACGATTCGGAACCCCCCCTGGGGGAAAAGCCTTTGGTGATCCTGGAGATCTGAAGCCCATCGCTTTGTAACCTGCTTCCCGTTCGGGGCCATTTCGGTACCCCCAACGGGAGGAACCATGATGATCCAGATGCGGCGAGCCCAGGATCGGGGAAGATTCGACTTCGGTTGGTTGGACACGCGCCACACGTTCAGTTTCGGGGAATACCACGATCCGCAATGGTCCGGTTTCTCCGTCCTGAGGGTTCTGAACGAGGACCGCGTGCGTCCCGGACAGGGATTCGGGATGCATGGACACCGGGACATGGAAATCCTGTCGTGGGTCCTGGAAGGAGCCATCGAGCATCGCGACAGCCTGGGAAACGGCCAGGTGCTGCGCCCCGGAGAAATCCAGCGCATGAGCGCGGGGAGCGGAATCCGCCATTCCGAATTCAATCCCTCCGCGGAGTCCTCGCTGCATTTCCTGCAGATCTGGATCGTGCCAAAGGCACCGGGAGGCGAGCCGTCGTACGACCAGAGGATGGTGGATCCGGCTCGGTTGGACGGGATCTTCGGGTTGGTGGCGAGTCCGGACGGTCGCGAGGGATCCGTTCGCATCCAGCAGGACGCGACCCTTTCCATCGCGCGCTTGAAGGCGGGCGGGGAGGCGTCCATCGACATGGGCCCCGGACGGAAAGCTTGGGTGCAGGTGTCGCGTGGAAGTGCCGAGACCGCGGGAATGGTGGTTTCCGCCGGGGACGGGATGGCCGTGGGGGAAGAAATCCATCTGGGCTTTCGGGCGCTGGAGGATTCGGAGATCCTCGTTTTCGATCTCCCTTGAGCCGCGGGCCTGGGTGCCTCTATCCCAAAAGCGCCAGGAACCTTTCCAGGAAGTCGCCGTTGGCATCTTCGGTGCTGGTGCTGAAGGGCTCGAAACCTTCGATGGACAGGCCGTAGCCCTGCAATCCCACGATCCGGCGGGGCCTGTTCGTCAACAGCCGCAGCTTGCGCACGCCCAACTGGTACAGGATCTGGGCCCCGATCCCGAAGGCCTGCGGGTCGGACGGAATCCGTCCGGATTCCCCATCCAGGGAGATGGGTGGAAGTTCGGGGCGGCTCGATCCCGGTGCCGGAAGGGTTGCCAGGATCAGGAACACGCCGCCCCCCTGGCTCACCCGGTCCAGAGCCGCGTGCAGGTTCTGGAGCTCGCGAGCGGCCCCCACCAATCCCCAGCTCGCGGTGGAGGGCTCGGCCTGCACCCGCACCATGGTGGTGGAGTCCGGCGAAACTGCTCCCGACACCACGGACAGGTGCGATGCCCCGCGCACCCGGTCGCGCCATCGCGTCACCCGAAGGTCGGTGCCTTCCCAATGTACGGTCTGTACCGACACCGCCTCCACCAGGACCTCCGTGCGCCGGCGGTATTCGATCAGGTCCGCGATGGAGCACAGCGGAATGCCCCAGCGATCCGCGAATGATCGGAGGCCGGGGACGCGCATCATGGTTCCATTGTCGGCCATGATCTCGCAGATGACCCCGGCGGGTGAGCGTCCCGCGATGCGCGCGAGATCCACCGAGGCCTCGGTCTGCCCAGAGCGCACCAGCACCCCGCCGTCCCGCGCCACCAGCGGGAACATGTGCCCCGGCACCACCAGATCGTCCCAGGTGGTGGACGGATCCACCAGCACCTGGACCGTCCGCGACCGGTCGGCGGCCGAGATGCCTGTGGAAGTTCCCGTTCGAGCTTCCACGGAAACCGTGAACGCCGTCTGCAGCGGTGCGGTGTTGTGGCGCGTCATCATGGGCAGTTGCAGCGCCCGTACGCGATCCTCGGTCAGGGCGCAACAGATGAGCCCGCGGCCATGGGTGGCCATGAAGGCGATGGACTCCGGGGTGGTGGCATCGGCGGCCATTACCAGATCCCCTTCGTTCTCCCGGTCCTCGTCGTCGCAGACGATGCACATCCTGCCCTCGCGCAAGGTGGCGATGGACGCTTCCACGGGATCGAAGAGGGAGTCTCGGCTGAAATTCATGGTGGGCGAAAAGTACTCCTGCCCGAAAGCGCCGATCCTATGCAACCACGTAATTTGTATTTTAGTTATTTTAGTTATTTCCTACAGCTGCCATGTTTGGCTTCGTTCTTGTTCATTGGCACGGACTGTGATATCATCCCCTGACATGTCGGGGCCAGAATCCCCGCAAACCAACGGAGGAACATCATGAAATCGTTGCGCAAGGGATTCACCCTCGTCGAATTGATGGTTGTCATCGTGATTATCGGCATCTTGGCCGCCCTAGCCATCCCCCGCTTCCTGGGGGCCACCAACAAGGCCAAGGCCACGGAGTTCAAGCCCGTGCTGAAGCAGATCTACACGCTGGAAGAGGCCTACCGTCAGGAGAGTGCTGGTGGTGTATATGGTACGTTTTCAAAAATTGCTTGGGATGTGCCCTCTGGTAGCAACACCTATTTTTGGTATGGTGCTGGGGCAGACGTTGCCACTTCTCTGACGAGCGATACGGGTGCGGCACCTCCGGCATATGTTGGCACGGCTGGGAGCATTCTTGCTACAGCCACGCCATCAACCAACGGTAAAAACATCAGCGTCAACGGGACTAAACTGACGTCTACAGACAACGCCTGTGTAGACCAAGTTGGCGGACAGTTCTCCTATGGAAACTTGTCAAAGATCGCTGGTGCTTCCGTTCCTCCGGGCACCAATGCCGCAAACTGTAATTAAGGTCCAGAGGAAGTATTGGCGAACTGATTTGCATCAGTTCGCCTTCATTTTTTACTTGATTTGAAGATGGCCTTCTTACTCAGGAAATATCTCAATAGCGGATGGATTTTTTTGGGTTTGGGAGCGATTTTGATATTTGCACCGAAGCCGCAAAAATTTGCTCAAATTAAACCGAACAATTTCAGCTGGAATGTACAGTCATCGATTGCCCTTCGTGTTTTGAATGCTGGTTTTGGCTCGTCTTTTGGGTCAGTGGCTTGGGTCAATTCCATCTTCACTTACGCAGGAGTTTTGTTCGAAGGAGATACCGCCAGAACTTTACCTTTGCTTCTTTCTTGGACCTGCGACTTGGACACGTCTTGGATTTACCCACGGTTGATGGCTGGCTGGGCCATTCCACAACTTCGCGGACTAACTTCCAAAGATGCCCTTCCCTTCCTGGAAGACGGAGCCCAAAGGTTTCCCCAGGAGTGGAAATTCCGACTGACATGGGCCCAGTACGTCCTTGACGCTCGCGACCTCGATTCCACCACTGCCCGCGACTCCGCCGCCAAGATCCTTCTTCCCTTGTCCACACTGGACGCCAAGGTTCCTCCCTATGCCCGCGACCTCGCCTTCACTCTCCTGCACAAGAACGGCAAGCCCGAGGAGGCGATGTCCCTCCTGCTCAAGACCTACGAGCAGGTGAACGACCCTCTGGTCCGCCTCCAGTTCCGGGGCAAGATCGGCGACCTGCTCCAGCGGAACCATGTGCCTTTGGGTTCCGATTCCGCCGATTTCATGGATGGGATCGCGGCCCTCCTGGAGTCGAAGGATGGGGCGGACCACGCCATGGCCGGCAATCTTCTGACGGATCTTGTCGACACCGCGCATCGCGAAGCCGCATTGGTTTCCGCGCGCCAGTTGGCGGATCAGTACAAATCGTACCGGTCGGCTTCGCCTTGAGCCTGCTCTCGGCGATCTGGACCACGACCGCGACGATCTCGCCGTACCTGCTCCTGGGATTTCTCCTCGCGGGAATCCTCCATGTCCTGGTTCCCCCGAGTTGGGTGCAAAAGTACCTGTCCGGTCGGGGTGCCGGGCCGATCGTCCGGGCGGCGATCGCCGGGATTCCGCTGCCGTTGTGTTCGTGCGGCGTGATTCCCGTCGCCCAGCACCTCCGCAGGGACGGTGCCGGCAAAGGAGCCACCGCGACCTTCCTCGCCTCCACGCCCAGCACCGGCGTGGATTCCATCGCCGCGACCTGGGGGATGCTCGGAGCCACCTTCGCCGGATTCCGGCTGGTCTACGCGGTTCTATCCGGATTGGTGGTGGGTTGGGCCGTGGAGATCGCCGCTCCGAAGACTTCGGAGGAAGAGACGTGCATTGTCGATCCGGAACCGCGAGCACAGCCGCGGAGCTTCTTGCAGATTTTGTCCAGCGCCTGGGAACACGGCTTCGGTGAAATTCTATTCTCCTTGCGCAAATGGCTGGTGGTGGGAATTGTCCTGGGGGGCTTCCTCGCCTGGATCCTGCCCAAGGGAATCTTCGACGGATGGCTTTCCCACCCTGTGCTTTCCTATGCAGCCATGCTCCTGGCCAGCGGTCCCCTCTACGTGTGCGCCACCGGTTCCATCCCCATCGCGGCAAGCCTGGTCGCCAAAGGACTGAGTCCCGGGGCCGCATTGGTGTTCCTGGCCGTAGGGCCCGCCACCAACACCGCCACGCTCGCCTTCGTGGGATCCGTGCTGGGAAAGCGTGCACTGTTCGCCTACTTGGCCGCCGTGGTGTTGACGGCTGTGGGCGCCGGTGCGCTGGTCGATTGGCTGGGTGCGGTGGGTGCCATCCCCGCCATCCGGGCCACATGCCCCATGCTTCTTTCCTGGTGGGAAAACGCCTCCGGTATCCTGCTACTGGTCCTCATGTTCCGGGATGTGCGCCTTCCCTCGTTGCGCAAAACCCCAACCTCGGAGTCCGCCTTGAAACTTTCCATTCCTTCCATCACCTGCGACAACTGCGCCCGCCACGTGACCAAGGCCTTGACGCCCGTCGCCGGCGTCGAGGGCGTCAGCGTTGACGTGGCCTCCAAGACCGCGACGGTGCAGGGAAACGCGGATCCCAAGGCGTTGCTCGCGGCCCTCTCGGAGGCGGAGTATCCGGGGACGTTGCTAACTCGGTAGCCGAGCCGAGGCGGTAGGCCGCCGCTGGGAGGTTTCAATCCTCTCCCAGATACACCCTCCGCACTTCGTCCGACGCCAAGAGCTCCGCACCCGTTCCTTCGCGCACGATTTCGCCGGTGGCCAGCACGTAGGCGCGGTGGGCCACGCGCAGGGCCTGGCGTGCGTTCTGCTCCACCAGGAGCACGGGAATGCCAGCGGCGTTGATCTCCACCAGGATGGCGAAGATCTGCTCCACCACCAGGGGAGCCAGGCCCAACGACGGTTCGTCCAGCATCAGGAGCCGGGGTTCGGACATCAAGGCGCGCGCGATGGCCAGCATCTGCTGCTCGCCCCCCGAGAGCGTGCCCCCGAGCTGGCGGCGGCGGGCGCGCAGAGGGGGAAAGCGGCTGTAGGCCTGCTCCAGCTTCGTGGGGGTTCTCTTTGAATTCCGGACCCAGGCTCCGGCGATCAGGTTCTCCTCCACCGTGAGCCGCCCGAAGATGCGGCGCCCTTCGGGGCAAAGCACCAGTCCGGCCCGCAGGCGCTCGGCGGTGGGAAGATTCGAGACATCCTTCCCGTCCCACAGGACGCGCCCCGCCCGCAAGGGCAGGATACCGGACAGGACTCCCAGGGTGGTGGTCTTGCCCGCGCCGTTGCCTCCCAGCAAGGTGACGATTTCCGTCTGCCCCACGGACAGGGAAACGCCCCGCAGGACGTCGTTGGGCCCGTACCCTGCGCGCGCGCCTTCCAGACGGAGAAGCGGTTCAGCCATGGTCGTCTTCGGACCTCCCCAGATAGGCCTCGATCACCCGGGGATCGGAGCGCACTTCGGAGGGGATTCCTTCCGCGATGGGCTCGCCGTGGTCCAGGACCAGGATCCGGTCGGAGATTTCCATCACCAGCCGCATGTGGTGCTCGATCACCACCACGGCGATCCCGCGGTCCCGGATGGCGGCCACCAGCCGCATCATGGCCGCGATCTCGGAAGGGTTCATGCCCGCGCCCGGCTCGTCCAGCAGAAGCACCGCAGGTTCCGTCGCCAGGGCTCGGGCGACCTCCAACCTCCGCTGCAGGCCGTAGGGAAGTTCCCGTGCCCAGGAAGCCGCCCGGTTCGCCAGGCCCACGAACTCAAGGAGTTCCATCGAGGCTTGTTCCGCGGCCCGCTCCGACCGCCTCCACGCGGGGGTGCGCAGCAGGAAACCCAGTGGGAAGGCTGGAGTCCGGGAGAATCGACCCACCATCACGTTTTGCAGAACGGACATTTCCGGGAACAGCCGGATGTTCTGGAACGAGCGGGAAAGCCCCCGTTGCGCGATCCGGTGGGGTGCGAGACCGGTGACGTCGGTCCCGTTCAGCACCACCGAGCCGTGGTCGGGCCGGTAGATGCCGGATAGGCAGTTGAACAAGGTCGTCTTGCCCGCTCCGTTGGGTCCGATGATGGACAAGATCCGCCCCGGATGCGATTCCAGGGTAACGCCTTGGACCGCGACCAGTCCACCGAAGGACTTCCCCAGGTTCCGGACCAGGAGCGCCGCGGTCAACCGGGTCCCTCCAGCTCCATCTTGTGTCGCGGGGAGCCCAGGAGGCCCTGGGGACGCAGGAGCATCATCGCGACCAGGATGGAACCGAAGAAGAACAGCCGGTAATCGGTGATCTGGGGGATCTGGTCCCGCAGCAGGGTGGGAATCAGGTACAGCAGAGCGGCTCCCGTCAGGACGCCCGGCAGGCTTCCCAAGCCTCCCAGGATGACCATGGAGAGGACCAGGACCGACTGGTCGAAGGTGGATGTGGAGGGATCCACGAATCCGGTGAACCCCGCGAAGTAGGCTCCCGCCAAGCCGCCCACTCCGGCGGACACCGAAAACGCCAACAGCTTCAGGCGCACGACGGGTATGCCCATCATCGCCGCGGCGGTCTCGTCCTCCCGGATCGCGATCCAGGCCCGCCCGGTCCGGGAGTGTTGGAGGCGGTGGACGGAAATCGACAACAGCAGGACGAGCCAAACCCCGAAGACCCACGCGGCCTGCGCGGCGGAAAGCGGGCCCAGGGCTCGGATGCGCGAGGTGTCGGAAAGGATCAGACCCATGTCTCCTCCCGCGGCGGGAAGGTTGCGGACCAGCTCGCGAAAGGCTTCGGCGAAGCCCAGGGTCACGATGGCGAGGTAGTCCCCGCGCAGGCGAAGACAGGGCAATCCCACCAGGAATCCCACCGTCGCCGCGGTGCAGAAGCCCAGGGGAAGGGCTGCCCATGCCGGGAACCCGGGGTGGAACCGGGCCGTCAAGGCGAAGGCGTAGGCGCCGGCGGAGTAGAAGGCGGCGTAGCCGAGCACCAGCAAGCCGGTGAATCCGATGGTCACGTTCAATCCCAGCGCCAGCATCATGTAGAGACACACGAAGGAGCCCAGCGAAAGGACCTTCGCCGACATCAATGTCCCCAGGGAGGAGAGCGCCACCCCCAGCCCGACCAGTGCCCACGGCCTTTCCAGCAGGCGGTTGGCGGTGGTGGCCACCACCGGTCTACGCGGCCCCAGGCGACCCCACAGGCCGGCCACCCACACCACGACCGCCCCGATGGCGAATCCGGGCGCCACGACGGACAGGAACTGGAGCGCATTGGAGGGGGCGAAGGAGAGCCGCACGTTCCCCGTGGCGAGATCGCCGTGGACCTTGGTCCAGAGAAAGGGGGCGGTCAGGAGGAAGATCCCCGCCAGACCGACCAGCCATGTGCGGACCTGCTTCCCCCGACCCGTCATACCTTGTCCGCGACCCTCTCGCCCAGAAGCCCGCGCGGGCGCAGCCACAGGACCAGGATGAGGATCGCGAAGGCCGTGCTTTCCCTCCATTCCGAACGGATCGTGTAGCTGGTGATGTCTTCCACCAACCCGATCAGAAGTCCACCGAGCACGGCCCCGGGAATGTTCCCTATGCCGCCCAGGACCGCCGCGGCGAAGGCCTTGAGACCCATCTCGTAACCGGCGTCGAAGCGCACCACACCCTGGTACATGGCCACCATGGTTCCGGCGGCGGCGGCCAGGGCCGAGCCCAGGGCGAAGGTCAGCGCGATGAGTCCGTCCACGCGCATGCCGCAGAGCGAGGCCATGGTACGGTCCTGGGCGACGGCACGGAGCGCGATCCCGACCCGGGTTCTTTGGATCAGCCAGAACAATCCACCCATCAGGACCAGGGTCAAGGCGAAGATCAGGGCTTGCAGAGCCGTGACATGCAGGGGTCCCAGCGACCATCGCGTCTCGGCGAGCGGCGCGGAGATGTCGCGGGGAAAATCCAGCTTTCCCTTGGTGACCGAGAGCATCACGAAATTTTGCAGCACGATGCTCATTCCGATGGCGCTCGTGAGCGGTGCCAGAAGGTGTGCGCCGCGGAGTTTGCGGTACGCCAGACGCTCGTTGAGGATCCCGAATCCGGCGGAAAGAGCCATGGCGGCGACGATGGCCAGGGGAAGGGTCAGTCCGGCACCCACCAGCCCGGCGGAGCCCAATGCTCCCAAGGCGAAGATGGAACCGAACATTCCGATCATGAAGATCTCGCCGTGGGCGAAATTGATCATGCCCAGGATCCCGTAGACCATGGTGTAACCCAAGGCGATCAGGGCGTAGATGGCCCCGCGGGCCAGTCCGTTGACCAGGATTTCCAGCATGCTCCGGGAAAGGTAGCCCAGATGGATTCGCCCTTCCGGCCCTGACACCGGCGGTGGTGAAAATGCGTGGTTTCGATCCAGTGTCTACATTTGGCAACCACTTCGTTCCATCGGCGCGATCGAGGTATTGACCCTTCCGAGGTGAATCTGTGCAGACGAAATTGTCCGGTCTTTCCGTGGTGTTGCCCGCCCACAACGAGGAAGGAAGCGTCGAAAAGGTCGTGTCCCAGGTGCATGGAGTCCTCGAGGACTTGGGGATCGACTACGAGATCATCCTGGTCGACGACGGCAGCACCGACCGGACCGGGGAGCTTGGCATTGCCCTCAAGGCCCGGATCCCGAAATTTCGGCTGGTCCAGCATGCCCCCAACCGCGGCTATGGGGGCGCATTGAAGGCGGGGTTCCACGCCGCCAAGAAGGAGTGGATCTCCTTCTTCCCGGCCGACGGCCAATTCGAATTCGGCGAAATCCGTCTCCTGATCGGACAGACGAAGGAAGCGGACATCGTATCCGGATACAGGGCGGATCGCAAGGACGTGCTCATCCGCCGGATCAACGCGATGGCCTGGAAGGCCCTTGTGCGGCTCCTTTTCGGTCGGCTGTGCCGGGACATCGATTGCGGATTCAAGCTGTTCCGGAGGCGGATCCTGGCCGATCTGCGGCTGGAGGGCGACGGTGCTTCCATAGACACCGAGCTGCTCGCAGGTGCCAAGGCGCTGGGTTACCGGATCGGGGAGGTGGAGGTCACGCACCTGCCAAGAACGGCAGGAAAGGCCACCGGCGCCGACCTGAAGGTGATCCTCAAGGCGCTCCGAGACCTCCCGCGGTTCCGGATGCGTCTGGGTCGGGATCTTGGCAAGGCGATGCATACCGACCCGAAGATCTTGCCGGAAGAAGGTTGATTCCCGACACCTCCTCGCTCGATCTCGCCAGGACCGTCCTGCGGGAGACCTTCGGATTCCCCGATTTTCGTTCCTCCCAAGCGGAGGTGGTGGAACATATCCTCGCCGGTGGCGACGCCCTGGTGCTTCTCCCCACCGGGGGTGGAAAATCCCTCTGCTACCAGATCCCCGCATTGGTCAGGCCGGGGACCGGGCTGGTGATTTCTCCCCTCATCGCCCTGATGGACGACCAGGTCGCCGCCTTGCGCCAGAACGGCGTGCGCGCGGCCGCTTGGCATTCGGGCCTCACCGGTTCGGAGGCCTGGAAGCTGGAACGGGAGTTGGAAGAGGGAAGATTGGACATCGTCTACGCTTCTCCCGAGCGGGTCTTCTCCGAGCGATTCCAAGCGTTGGCGAGCAAATTGACCCTCTCGGTGGTGGCCATCGACGAAGCCCATTGCGTCAGCCAGTGGGGACACGATTTCCGGCCGGAATACCTGCAGTTGGGACAGCTCTCGACCCTCTTTCCCGGAGTTCCCCGCATCGCCCTCACCGCCACCGCGGACCTCCCCACGCGCAAGGAAATCCTCCAGAAGCTGGGGCTGGAACAGGGCCGGCTCTTCCTGGGGTCCTTCGCGCGTCCCAACCTGCGGCTTCGCATCGGTCCCAAGGACGAGCCCCGCAAGCAACTGCTGGAATTCCTGCGCCGCGAGCACCACGGGGAGTCGGGGATCGTCTACCGCCAAAGCCGCAAGGAAGTGGAGGAAACCGCTGCGTGGCTTTCGCGCCAGGGTGTGCGGGCCGAAGCCTACCACGCGGGATTTCCCACCGGGGAACGGGCTCGGGTGCAAAAGGCCTTCCAACGCGAGGAAGGGGTGGTCGTGGTGGCCACCATCGCCTTCGGGATGGGCATCGACAAGCCCGACGTGCGGTTCGTGGCGCACCTGGACCTGCCCAGGTCGGTGGAGGCCTACGTGCAGGAGACGGGCCGGGCCGGTCGCGACGGGCTCCCCGCCGACGCCTGGATGGTCTACGGCTTCCAGGACATCGCCGTCGCGCGCTCGATGATCCAGTCCTCGGAGTCGCCCGAAGACCGCAAACGGATCGAGATGCACAAGCTCAACCAGCTGCTGGGACTTTGCGAGACGGCGGGATGCCGGGAACAGGCCGTGCTTTCCTATTTCGGGGAGTCCGGATCCCGGCCCTGCGGAGGCTGCGACAATTGCTGTCATCCCCCGCTGACCTGGGACGGAACCGTCGCGACCCGGAAAGCCCTTTCCGCGGTGGCCCGCACCGGCGAGAGGTTCGGCACGGCCCACCTGGTGGATCTTCTCGTGGGGGAGTCCACCGAGAAGATCCGCCGGTTCCGGCACGATTCCCTTCCCACCTTCGGAGTCGGGAAGGACACCCCCAAGGCCGAGTGGCAGGGGATCTTCCGGCAGTTGGCCGCGCTGGACCTGGTGGGAGTGGACATGGCGGGACATGGCCGCCTTGTTCTGACCCCCGGTTCGTGGGAGGTTCTGCGGGGAGGGCGGGAGGTGACCCTGAGGCACGTGGAGACCACGCGAGCCAGGAAGAAGCCCGCGGCGCGATCCGACGCGGGCCCGAACCCCGTGGACCCATCCCTTTTCCAGATCCTGCGGACGCTGCGCCGGGAAATCGCGCAGGAACAGGGGGTGCCGCCTTTCGTCGTCTTCTCCGATCGAACCCTTCTGGACATGGTGGCCAAGCGCCCCTCCGACCTCCTGGGTTTCACCCAGGTCCACGGAGTGGGAGGGACCAAGGCGCACCGTTATGGAGAACGGTTTCTGGCGGCCCTGGGCAACCACGGGGTCGGCACGTTCGCCGGGAGCTAAACTGTTGGAGATGCGCGCGTCTCTGCCGATTCTGGTCGCAGCGGGCTTGGTCGCGGCGACGACGGGTCCACGGTGGTTGCGCTTGCCCGACAAGGGGTCCGACGAACCCGTGCGGGGAACATTGGCTTGGGAAGATGCCCCCCTGCGGGACGACCTCCTGGATTCGCTGCGCGAGATGGGCTGGACCCTGCGGGCTCGGGTCCGGTGGGAAAACATGGTCTCGGCCACGCCTCCCTCCGGCGGGGAGCGACTTCCCGCCGGAGTGGTGGACGCGGGTCCGGTGGCGGTCGCTTTCCGAAAGCCGACACCGATCGCGGTCCCACCACGGCCGTTTTCCGCGCGAACGGCCAGCGTGGACCCGTATACCATCTCCCTGAAGGCGATCTGGGATTCCCTGGGGATCGACGACGCGCAGAAGGCGCTGTCGGACGCGGGAAGATTGCCGGGCGACAGCGTCACGATCGCATTCATCGACGGGCATTTCCAGCCCAACCATCCGGTGCTGCAAGGTGCGAACATCGGGGATGCCTACGACTTCCAGGGTCCCGATACGCTGCCATGGGATTTTGCGGGGATCTACGACATGCACGGAACCCAGACGTCCGGAATGGTGGCCAGTTCCTGGAATCTGCTCCCCGGCATCGCTCCCTACGCCCGGTTTCTGTTCTACAGGGTCCAGACCGACGCCCCCGACGACGATACCGTGGAGGAGGATTACCTGGCCGCGGCCATCGTTCGCGCCTGGGAGCACGGCGCCGACGTGATTTCCATCTCGCTGGGCTTCCGCTGGGTGGATCCGGGCGACGACACCGCGATGTATCCCTGGAGCGCCTTCGACGGGCGCACCATCGTGGGGTCTCGGGTCGCGACGGACGCTGCGCGGCATGGGGTGGTCGTCGTGGTCGCGGCCGGAAACGAAGGTGCCAACATCGGTGCCCAATCCATCGATTCGCCGGCGGACGCGGATTCCATCCTCACCGTGGGATCGGTGGAGATTTCCAACTCCCCGAGTTGGTTTTCCAGTTGGGGACCGACATTCGACGGTCGCATCAAGCCGGACGTGGTCGCCTATGGCGGCAACGATCCGATCGCGGGACCGGCCTCGTCCCGGACCTTCGGCGCTGGAACTTCCTTCGCCACCCCCCTGGTGGCCGGGATGGCGGTCCTGGCTCTCCAGTTGGAATTGCACACGGACACCGGGGAAGACATGGTGTCGGCGATTCGCGCCTCGGGAACGCTGCATGGTTCGCCGGATCCCAGGATGGGGTGGGGCATCCCGAGCCTGAGGAGACAGGTGGGTCTCGGCAAGTCGATCGGCAATCCATTGCACCTTTCCCGCAGAAACCCGGGAGAACCGTGGACGCTGAAATTCGATGGACCCATCACCGAAGCCGGTGCCAGGCTCGGATTGGAATTGCGGGATCTGCAAGGACGCGCCCTGTTCCGTTGGGAAGGGAACTGGACGGAGCAGAGATGGACCCCGTTTCCCCGCGGGGTCCGTTTCGGACTGGTGGTCGCCAACTGGTGGGGCGCCTACGGAACCGGATCCTCGACCTTCGTCGTCGCGCCTTGAACCGCTCTCCGGACTACCGCAGACCTTCCCGGATTTCGGAAGGGGCGCTGGGGTAGAAGATGTAGGCCTCCTCGATGGCGGAGTGGATCCGTCCGCAGAACGACTCCACCTCGGAGAGGTGCGTCCCCAGGTCCCCGCCCATCAGCTCGTCGATGTCCCAGAACTCCAGGAGGCTCACCAGGCGGCGCGCCAGCTTGACCGCCTGGGCCGCCCTGGGGAACCCGTGTTCCGCCTCGATCCCCTGGATGCAGTCGTGCAGGGTGCTCAGGCAGAAACTGACACTGCGGGGGAACTGCGGATTGAGCAGCAGGAACTCCAGCACCCTCCCGGGGTGGAGTTCGGCGGTGTAGGTCTTGATGTAGGCCTCGAAGGCCGTGCAGGAACGGAGCACGGAGACCCAGTGGAGGAAGCCGTCGGCGGCTCCGCCCATGTCCATGTCTAGGAACTCCTGGGTGTGCTCCGCCAGGAGCGCGGTGGTGGCGGCGGCCCGCTCCACGGCCTTTCCCGCCTGGATGAAGTTCCACCCTTCGCTGCGGACCAGGGTGCTGTCCTCGATGCCGTGCAGCACGTGGATGTCGATCCGGATGCGGCGCAGGAATTCGTGCGGTTCGCGTCGCTGGACCGGATCCTGGAGCACGTGGCGGACATACAGGTGGAGGCGGTTGATGTTCTCCCAGAAATCGGCGGACAGCGCCTCCCGGATCTGGCGCGCGTTCTCGCGGGCCACCGCCACGCAGGTCGCGATGGAATCCGGATTGGTCAGGTCGAACATCATCCACGTCACCACCGCGGCGGTGGTGCGGTCCTCCTTGGGCGGGTCCGTGCGCAGACAGGAAATGACACGATTCCACCGCACCCCCGACATCTCGGGGGATTCATCCAGCATCTGCTTGAGGTTGACGTCGATGAGGCGGCTGGTGTGCTCGGCCCGCTCGATGTAGCGGCTCATCCAGTAGAGGCTGTCGGCGACGCGCGAGAGCATGGGGCTGCTGGTCTGGATCATGACGCGCACTCCTTCTTCAATAGAGGACCCATGTGTCCTTGGACCCGCCGCCCTGCGACGAGTTGACCACCAGGCTTCCCCGGCGCAGCGCCACCCGCGTGAGCCCGCCCGGCACGATGGACACCTTCTTGCCGAACAGGATGTAGGGGCGCAGGTCCACGTGCCTGCCCTCGATGCTGCCGTCCACGAAGGCGGGGGCCTGCGAGAGCTGGATGGTGGGCTGCCCGATGTAGTTGCGCGGATTCTCCAGGATCTTCACCCGGAAGGCGTCGCGCTGCTCCTGCGTGGCGTGGGGTCCGATCAGCATGCCGTATCCGCCCGATTCGCCCACCGCCTTGACCACCATCTTGTCCAGGTTCCGGAGCACCATCTCCCGGGCCTTCTCCTCGGCCAGGATGTGGGTCTCCACGTTGGGGAGGATGGGATCCTCGCCCAGGTAGTACTTGATGATCCGGGGCACGTAGGCGTAGATCGCCTTGTCGTCGGCGACCCCGGTCCCCGGCGCGTTGGCCAATGCCACGTTGCCTGCGGCGAAGGCTTCGAAGATCCCGGGCACGCCCAGGATGGAGTCCGCTCGGAAGGTCCGCGGATCCAGGAAGTCGTCGTCGATCCGCCGGTAGATGACGTCCACGCGCGCCAGCCCCGCCGTGGTTCGCTTGTACACCTTCTTGTTGTACACCACCAGGTCGCGACCCTCGACCAGGGAAATTCCCATCTGGCGGGCCAGGAAGGTGTGCTCGAAGTAGGCCGAGTTGTACACGCCGGGAGTGAGCAGAGCCACCGATGGATCTTCGATGCCGCCCTGACCCAGCGACTTCAGCGCAACCAGGAGCTCCTGGGGGTAGTGGTCGATGGGGCGCACGTCGTAGGATCCGAACAGGACGGGGAAGACGTGCTTCATGACCTGCCTGTTGGTGAGCATGTAGCTCACGCCGGAAGGCACGCGCAAATTGTCTTCCAGGACCGCGAATTGCCCGTCGGGCAGGCGGATGAGATCGGAGCCGGTGATGGAAACGTACACGTCGCGCGGCACCCGGATCCCCTTCATCTCGGGCCGGAAGTGCGGACAGGATTCGACCATCTCGCGGGGAACGATGCCGTCCTTGAAGATCTTCCCCTCGTGGTAGATGTCCTTGAGGAACAGGTTGAGGGCGACGATCCTCTGCTCCAGGCCTTTCTCGATCCCGGACCATTCCCCGGCGGTGATGATGCGGGGCAGGAGATCGTAGGGGAAGATCTTCTCCGTCCCCTCGTTCGAGGAGTAGACGGTGAAGGTGATCCCCTGGTTCAGGAACATCAGGTCGGCCTGTTCCTGGCGCTGGTGCCAGACGTCCCCGGGCATTTCGGCGATGCGGTGGAAGATCTGCTGGTACTGGGGGCGCGGGGTCATGTCGGGCTGGAACAGTTCGTCGTAGGCTTGTCCCAGCCTGTATTTGCTGAAGATTTCAGGAATCGGCTTCATCTGCGCCTCCGGCGGAATCCAAGCGCAATTTAGTTGCCAATCGACAGGAGCCGCCGCGGCAAGTCAGTTGTCACGCACAAAACGACACTCGCACCTGTTGTCATTGCGAATTCGTCTGAATTGCTAACCATTCCGGCTGGCCGGAGATTCGCATATCATTGGTACCATGTCCATCCAGGTCGCCCTCCAGCATTCGACCCACTACCGCTACGACCGCTTGGTGGGCCTGGGGCCGCAGGTGATCCGGCTCCGGCCTGCCGCCCATTGTCGGACGCCCATCCTCGGCTATTCGCTGAAGATCGAGCCTTCCGGACATTTTTTGAATTGGTACCAGGATCCGCACGGCAATTTCCTGGCGCGCGCCGTCTTCCCCACGCCGGTGCGGGAATTCAAGGTTTCCGTGGACCTGGTCGCGGACCTCGTGGTCATCAACCCGTTCGATTTCTTCATGGAAGAGGCGTTCGAGCAGTGGCCGTTCGAGTACGATGCGGCCACGGCGTCGGATCTCGCGCCCTATCTCCGGCAGTCCGTCTCCACGCCCCGCCTGGAAAAGTTCGTGGCCGGGATCCCTCGAACCAAGGTCCGCACGGTGGACTTCCTGGTGGATGTCAACCGCAGGATCTTCGCGGACATCCGCTACCTGATCCGCATGGAACCCGGCGTGCAAACCCCGGAAGAGACCCTTTCCAAGGCGGCGGGGTCCTGCCGCGATTCGGCCTGGTTGCTGGTCCAGGTGCTGCGCAGACTGGGAGTGGCGGCGCGTTTCGCCAGCGGCTACCTGATCCAGTTGGCCCCGGACCGGAAGAACCTGGATGGCCCGAGCGGACCGGAAAAGGACTTCACCGATCTCCACGCCTGGGCCGAGGCCTATGTTCCCGGGGCGGGATGGATCGGGCTCGACCCCACTTCCGGTCTCATGGCGGGAGAGGGGCATATTCCGCTGGCCTGCTCTCCGGAGCCGGGGTCCGCGGCACCCATCTCCGGCGGAGTGGAGAAAGCCGAAGTCGAATTCGATTTCCACATGTCCGTCGCACGGCTTCCCGAAGCGCCGCGGGCCACCCGACCCTATTCCGAGGAGGAGTGGCGAGCCATCGACGTCGCCGGTCGGTTGGTGGAAGACAAATTGCGCGAGGGCGACGTCCGGCTGACCATGGGGGGCGAACCCACGTTCGTGTCCGTGGACGACTACAGCGGGGACGAATGGAACGTGGCGGCGCAAGGTCCCGCCAAACGTCTTCTGGCGGGTCGTCTCCTGCGCCGTCTCCAGGACAGGTTCGCTCCCGGGGGAATGGTCCATTTCGGGCAGGGGAAGCAGTATCCCGGCGAAAGCCTTCCCCGATGGGCTCTCTCCTGCCACTGGCGCAAGGACGGCGAGCCGGTCTGGACCGACCCGGGGCTTTGGGCCGACGAAGAGAAGCCGGATGGCTCCTCCACCGCGGATGCGGCGCGGTTCCTGTCCCATCTCGCGGCCCGCTTGGACGTGGATCCGGCCTTCTCCATGCCGGGATACGAAGACGCCTGGTACTGGCTGTGGCGCGAGAGGAACCTTCCCACCAATGTCGATCCGCACGGGTCGGACCTGGAGAACGCGGAGGAACGCGCCCGGTTGGCCCGCGTCTTCGACAGGGGACTCCAGGAGGTGATCGGGTACGCGCTTCCGCTCCGGCGCGGGGACACCGGTTGGGAAACCGGAAACTGGTTCTTGCGCCGCGAGAGGTTGTACTTGATCCCGGGAGATTCCCCGATGGGCTACCGGCTCCCGCTGGACTCGTTGCCCTGGGTGGTTCCGGGGGAACGTTGGCAGGACACGGCTCCCGATCCGCTGGCCCCCCGCGGGGCCCTTCCGCCCCGCGTGCAGCGCCGGGGGCGTCCAGGTCCGGACGCCGCCCAGGAAGACCGGGTGCGCGACCGCATGATCCCTTCCGAACTGGTGCGCACCGCGCTGTGCGCCGAAGTTCGCGACGGAATCCTGCGCCTCTTTCTTCCGCCTTTCGAGCATGTGGAACACTGGCTGGAACTGATGACTGCCTTGGAAGACACCGCGCGGGCCACCGGATTGCGCGTCCTCACCGAAGGCTACGCGGCTCCCAGGGACCCCAGGCTCCAAAGCTTCGCCGTCACCCCCGATCCGGGCGTGATCGAGGTCAACATCCAGCCCGCGGCATCCTGGTCGGAATCCGTCCACAACACCACGGTCCTCTACGAGGAGGCGCGCGCCTGCCGGCTGGGAACGGAGAAGTTCCTGGTCGACGGCCGGATCGCGGGAACCGGCGGGGGCAACCACGTGGTGGTGGGCGGGTCCACTCCCGAGGACAGCCCCTTCCTGCGCCGACCGGACCTGCTCAAGTCCATGCTGGGGTACTGGCTCGCGCATCCGTCGCTTTCGTACGCGTTTTCCGGTCTGTTCGTGGGACCGACAAGCCAATCTCCCCGGGTGGACGAGGCCCGCAACGACGCGATCCACGAACTGGACCTGGCCTTCAGGCAGATTCCGTCCGAGGGGAGGACTCCCCCGTGGCTGGTGGACCGCGTGCTGCGGAACCTGCTGGTGGACGCCACCGGGAACACGCACCGCACCGAATTCTGCATCGACAAGCTCTATTCCCCGGACTCCTCCACGGGAAGGCTGGGGCTGCTGGAGCTCCGTTCCTTCGAGATGCCTCCCCACGAGCGGATGAGCCTGGCCCAGCAGCTCCTGGTCCGCGGCCTCATCGCCAAATTCTGGGAGAAGCCATGGGAGGAGCCCGTGGCGCGCTGGAACAACATCCTCCACGACCGTTGGCTACTGCCGCATTTCCTCTTCGGCGACCTTTCCGAAGTGGTTTCCGATCTTTGTCAGTCGGGGTTGCCCTTCGAAAAGGCGTGGTACCGTCCGCACCTGGAATTCCGGTTCCCCAAGCTCGGGGAGTTCGTGCACGAGAACACCCACGTGGAGATCCGGCACGCGCTGGAGCCCTGGCACGTGCTGGGGGAGGAACAGGGCGGGGGAGGAGCGGTCCGCTACGTGGACAGCTCCGTGGAACGGATCCAGGTCAAGGTCCAGGTGGGCGTCCCGGGACGGCACAGCGTCCTGTGCAACGGAGCGCGGATTCCTCTGCACCCCACGGGGACCGACGGCGAATTCGTCGCGGGCGTGCGCTACCGCGCATGGCAGCCGCCGTCGTGCCTGCATCCCACCATTGGGGTGCATTCGCCGCTGACCATCGAACTCTACGACGAATGGGCGCGCCGCAGCGTGACGGGCGTGACGTACCACGTCAAACATCCCGGTGGCAAGGCCTACGAAACCCATCCCGTGAACGCCAACGAGGCGGAATCGCGGAGATTCGAACGGTTCCAGCTGTTCGGGCACACGCAGGGGACCACCACGCCGCGCGAATGTCCGCCGCGGCCCGAGGCACCTCTCACCCTGGATCTGCGCTGGATCTGATTGTGGTCTAGACAAAATCCGTCAGAACGGAGGACCGCGCCGGTAGGGATTGCGAATGCCCAGTTCCGGCGGAGTCGGACGCTTCGATTGCAGGCGGTTCCATGCCAAGGCCTGCGAGTTCGGACGGAGACCCGCGACGGCCAGGGACCGTGCGGAAGCTGCACCCGAGATCGCATCTTGCCAGGCGAGAACGATGGCGGCGGAGTCCGTGGGCGCGGCCACATCCGCCGGAATGCCGATGTGGTGATAGGTCGGCTTGCCGTGGATGGGGTTGATGTGCAAACTTGTGACGGCCATGTACCCCCCCAGCGGAGTGGGGAAGTAGTACTGGCCGATCCCTTTTCCGAAGGTGGTCCCGCCGAATTCACGGACCTGGGACCCCAGATTTTCACGCAGTGCGGAGATCACCAGTTCGGATGCACTGGCCGTTCCACCGTCCTGGAGAATCAGGATCGAACGGCCATGCAGATGGGGAGGGACGGAGGATTCGGTCAGGGGATAGCTCGTGACCTGACCTTCCAGGTAGTCGGAACTGTCGGGCAAGTCTCGTTTGGTCATTTGGACCAGACTGTCCCCGGCAGGAAGAATGGAAGAGGCGATGTTCTGGGCGACATCGATGGAGCCTCCGCCGTTTCCGATCAGATCGAAGATCCAGGGTCTGCCCGGCTTGGTGACAGAATCCAGCCAAGTGGCGGAGGCCTGGAACTGGAGGTCGGAGGGAAGGACGATGGGAACGGTTGTGGAATCGCCGGTATCGAACCCGGTGATCGTGAGGTACCCGATACCGCCGGGCAAGGTGTCCGCCCAAACGGAAGGCATGGCGACGGCCGCACGGGACATCTGCACGGTATCCAGTCCGACGCCGGGTCGCAGGTAGACGAAGATCGTGTTCCCGTTCCCCACCGAGTCGTTCAAGTAGTCCAGGCTCGCCCAATGGCCGTTGACGGTCAGAATGCGGTCTCCATTCCGCAGTCCGGCATTTCCTGCTGGAGTTCCCGCAGGGGCCTGCGCGATGATCAACGTGTCCTGCCCGTTCGGATTCGATGGTGTCCACGGACGAGGAATGATCCCGAACTTCAGGACCTGGCTGCTTCCATTCATCAAACCGTCCAAATAGGAGGAACTGATCGGAGGCCAATATCTGGTGAATGTGTCGTTCTTGTAGGCGTCGCTCTCGAAGGCTCGGTAGAGGGCTGCCACTCCCTGGGAGACGAATGGCGTCGGGATCGTCTGGTTCTGGCGATCGATCTGGAACACATCCAGCAGCCACCAACCGAACCAGAACTCCTCGAGATCGCCCCACGGCTGGGCGATGTAGACGTTGTTCTGCCGCCACCAGGTCCCCTTGGTCTGGCCAGAAGGGGTGGAGTCGAGATGCACCGTATCCGACATGGAACCCGAGGTGAACCCTTGGAAGAAATTCGGGTAGATGGGAATTCGCGTTTCCAACTGCCGACCACCATCCGAGCGTTGCAACACACGATAGGCAAGGTTGTCGCTTTGCGCATAATCCTCGCCGACGGAATCGAATTGACACCCGGCGAGCAGGGTGAACAGAAGCAGGCAGGGGAGTGCGAGAAGCCGAGACATCGTAGTTTGGAACCTAACAATCGGAGGTGGCATGGTGCTGGAGATTCGGACTCTGGAAGAAATGGACGGCCTGCTCGCGGCGCCGGATCCCGTGCTGTTGTTCAAGTATTCACCCACCTGCGGGATCAGTCAAGTCGCCCAGGAGGCCTGGGATGCCTTCCAGCGGGAGCCGCACGGGGTCCGGCTCGCCCAGTGCGACGTCCTGGACGCCAAGCCCGCGGCCCGGGGCCTGTCGGAGCGCATCCACGTCGCGCACCAGTCCCCGCAGGTTCTGGCCCTGCTTGGCGGCAAATGCATTGCATATGCCAGCCACTATTCCATCAAGACCGACTGGCTGGAACAGGCGGAGCAACGGCTCCTGGCGGCGGATCAGGTGACGGCGTAGAAGGCGCGGACCTCGGAAACGATTTCGTTCGCGGGAACCAGACGCATTTCGCCGCCGCTGCGCGGCTTCCACTCGAAGGCACCTTGTTCCCTGGACTTGCCACCCAACGCCAGGCGCACGGGAATGCCCCAGATGTCGGCATCCTTGAACTTCACGCCGGGTCGCTCGTCGCGATCGTCCAATAGGACGTCGAAGCCGGCCTTTTCAAGTTCCCTGCCCAGGGCGAGGCAGTCGGAAAGGATTTCCGGTTCTTTGCCCAGAGGCACGACGTGGACATGGTACGGCGCCACCTCGCGCGGCCAGACGATCCCGTTTTCGTCGTGCGAATTTTCCACGATCGAGGCCAGCAGTCGACCCACCCCGATCCCGTAGCAACCCATGACGGCCGGCTGGATGGTCTTGTCTTCGGCCTGGAAGGTGCAACCCAGCGCCTCGCTGAACTTGGTCCCCAGCTTGAAGATGTTCCCGATCTCGATGCCGCGCACCGCCCGGAGACGATGCGCCCCCCCGATCTCCAGATGGCCCTCCGCCGCCTGGGCGACGTCCACGGGATCCGCGAAAGGCGCTCGCGCCGCGAAGTCGCGCCCGTGGTTCACGTTCTTCACGTGGAAGCCCGCTTCGTTGGCCCCCGCCACCAGGTTGGCGCTCACCGGCACCGACAGGTCCACCAGCAGGATTCCGCTCCCCATCCCCACCGGCGAGGCGAATCCGGGCACCAACCCGGCGGCGCGGATCTGGTCGTCGGTGGCCGGGAAGAGCTCGCGCGCCTTCAGCACGTTGCGCACCTTGGTCTCCGAGACGTCCAGGTCGCCGCGGATGGCGACGGCGACAAATTCCGTTCCATCTCCGACCAGGGCGCCGTACATCACCATCTTGAGGGTGTTCTTCGCCTCCACGCCCAGGAGCTTCGAGACCTCTTCGATGGACGACTTTCCGGGTGTCGCGACCTTCTCCGCGGGAAGCGCTTCGCCCTCGATCCCTTCGCGGGCGAACACCGCGATCTCGGCGTTGGCGCTGTATCCCGTCTGTGGACACAGGATCAGGCTGTCCTCGCCCATGGGGGACTGCAGCATGAATTCGTGGGCCACCTTGCCACCCATGATGCCGGTGTCGGATTGCACGATCACCGGCTGGATCCCGCAGCGGCGGAAGATCCTCGCGTAGGCGTCGTAGGCCTTCCGGTAGTACTCGTCCAGGCACTGCGCGTCCTTGTGGAACGAATAGGCGTCCTTCATGGTGAATTCGCGCACGCGGATCAGGCCACCGCGGGCGCGGGGCTCGTCGCGGAACTTCAGCTGGAACTGCCAGAGCATGAAGGGAAGCTGCCGATGGCTGGACAGCTCCTCGGAGGCCACCTGGGTGACGGCTTCCTCGTGGGTCATGGCGAGCACCATCGGGTGCTGCCCCCGGTCCTTGAAGCGGACCAGCTCGGACCCGATCAGGTCGTAGCGTCCCGACTTTTCCCACAGTTCGGCGGGTTGCACCAACGGCAAGGACAATTCCTGGCCATCGATCCTCTCCATCTCGGAGCGGATGACGGATTCGATGCGGCGGACGACGCGCTGGCCCATGGGCTGGACCGCGTAGAGACCCGCGGCGATCCGGCGGATCAGGCCCGCGCGGGCCAACCAGACGTGGCAGGCCATTTCGGCGTCGGTGGGAGCTTCGCGTAGGGTGCGACCGAAGAGCTTGGAGACCAGTTGCATAGGGGGCCAAATGTACCCTCGACATCAAAAGGGTGATTCTACTCTTTGGCGCACACATGGGCCGATCCGTGCATGCAACCGCAGTCCTCGCCTCGCTGGCCCTTCTCCGGGCACCGGCGGCGTTGGGCGGCCTGGGCGGGGAGATCCTCCCCATTCCAGTGGCATTCACCTATCCCGAGACCGGACCGGGAGGGGGTGCCAAGCTGCGCTGGCAGGATCCTTTCGACCGACCCGGCTACATGGATCTCACCGCCTACACCACCGTGCGCCACCAGTCGAACGTGGATGCGACGGTGGAACGGGATTCCCTGGACGGGGTCTGGCGCCTGACGGCGTTCGGGGAGATCGGGAAATTTCCGGAGGAGTGGTTCGGTCCCGGAGATCCCCCTCCGGACAGCTTGCAAGGCGTCTACACCCCCACCTACGCCGGGGGGTATGCGCAGGTCTCCCGGTGGCTTCCGGGTGGTTTTTCCGCGGGAGCGCAGGTGTACGCGGAAAACACGTCCATTCGCACCGACCGCGAGGGGATATTCCGGACGGACTCCTCCTGGGTCGGGATCCGCGGAGGAACGGATTTCGACGGGTCCTTGATCTTGGAGAGGGAAGGTCGCGACCTCAAGGAAAATCCCAAATCGGGATCCTTCTTGAGCCTCAAGCTGCAAACCGCCTTGCCTGGAGCGGACTTCGATTGGCAGGATCTGGTCGCGGATGCTTCGGACGCCGTTTCGCAGGGAAATTTCACCGAGGTGGGTCGGATCCACAAGGAGGAAGCCTGGGGGAGCGTTCCGTTCTGGGAAATCCCCTTCCTTGGCTGGCGCAAATCGCTGAGAGGTCTTCCCAACAAGCAGCTGCGCGGCCAGTCCGTCCAGTGCGTCGGGTTGGAAACGAGGTGGAACGGTCCCAAGATCTGGGTGTTCCCCATGCAACCGGCCATTTTCGGGGAGCTCGGACAGGCAGGAACCCACGGGGGTGTCTGGGGAGCCGACCCGCGGTGGGCAGCGGGAGCGGGATTGCGATCCCCGCTGGCAGGTGGCAAGGCGGTTCTGCGCATGGATTACGGCTGGTCGGAGTTCGGGTCGGGGCTCTACGTCGATTTCGGGCAGGCATTCTGATCGTGCCTGCGCCCAGACCCGGTCCGGACATCCACCAGTACGCGGATTACCGCCAATTCCTGAAGGATTGGTGGACTTGGCGAAAGCGTTCCTCCCGAGTGCTCTCCTTCCGGTCCTTCGCGCTGAAGGCGGGAACTTCCGCCAGCCTGTTGAAGGACATCCTGGAAGGTCGTCGAAGATTGTCGCTGGACACCGCCTCCAAGTTCTCCAAGGCCATGGGGCTGACCCAGGCCGAGAGTTCCTACCTGGGTCTTCTTTCGAGCTTCGGGAATGCCCGAACGGTGCAGGAGAAGAACAACGCCTTCCAGGAGATGGCCAAGATCCGGCGCAAGCTGTTCCTCAAATTCCTGCCGAAGGAGCAGTACGCGCTGTGGACCGATTGGCTCCACGCGAGTCTTCGCGAATTCGTGGGGCTGGAAGCCTTCCGCGAGGATCCGAATTGGATCGCAAGGCAGATCCAACCTCCCGTCCCCCCGCGGGAGGTGCAGGAGGCCCTGCGAACGTTGGAGCGCCTGGGATTGGTCGACAGGGACGCCCAAGGCCGGTTGCAAGCCGCCACCCCGGTCGTCAGCACGGAATACGAGACCCCGAATCTGGTGGTGCGCCACTTCAATCAAGAAATGATCGGTCTGGCGATGTCCGCCTCGGATAGATTTCCCCCGAGTGAACGGGAGATCGGGGGGCTGACCCTGGGTCTCTCGCGGGAGTGCTATGATCGGATCAGGGAGCGGATCAGAATTTTCAAGGAAGAAGTCCTGCAGATGGTGATCGAGGATCGGCGAGGCTCCGACCTTGTTGTACAGCTCAATGTCCAGCTTTTCCCGCTGGTGACCCCGGAGGCGCGTCCGTGAAGTCCATCCCGGCCCTGTTCCTGCTTTCCGCGCTGTGGGCGTGCGGCGGTTCCCAACAGGTGGCCGGGAGCGGGAGCCAAACTGGAAATTCCGTGGTGGCGGGGCGCATCCTCGCTTCGGATTCCAGCACCGGCGCCACTGGGGTCATGGTCTATCTCCGTCCGTTGTCGTGGACCAGCGGACAGTCGGCGCCGGCGGGTGGACTGGATTCCACCCGGACGGATTCGCTGGGCGACTACCAGTTCGCCCGCGTACCCGTGGACACCTATCGGATCGAGGCTCGTTTGCGCGATTCCGGTTGGAGCCGGACGGTGCGAGCCATCGCTTCCCGAAACCAGGTGACCACCGGGGCGCTCCACAAGCTGGGAAGACTCGAAGTGGAAGTGGATCTGACGGATTCCACCCGGGGCGAGGATTTGGAACTGTTCGGCTTGGATCGTTCGGTGGCCATCCCGGACACCGGGGTGGGCAACCAGAGCATCGACCTGTACTTCGACAGTCTTCCGGTGGGTCTGCAGACCGTCTGCATCTGGAAAATGGGGCGGGATTACGGGGACACCACGGTGCGCATCCACCCGGACAGCACCACCTATCTCGATGACGACGACTTCAACGGGGTCCCGGAAGGCCCCCGCGAGGACCCCTGACGCAGCGGGGGTCAACCCAGCGCCAGATCCAGCGCCTTTCCCAAATTTCGGCAAACCAGGATTTCCAACCCCTCGATGCGCAGCGGCTTGGGGGACGGCGGGGCCAGGGCGCGGGTGAAGCCCATGAGCCGACCTTCGCGCAGCCTCGCTTCCATCTGGGCGGGCGGGCGGATCTCGCCGCCCAGGCCCAATTCGCCCACGGCGAAGGTGCCGGTGGGAAGTGCCCGGTCCCGCAGGCTGGTGGCCACCGCGAGGGCCGCGGCCAGTTCGCCTCCGGGGTCGTCCAGCTTGAGGCCGCCGGCCACCGACAGGAAAACGTCGTAGCCGCCCAACTGCATGCCTCCGTGGCGTTCCAGGAGGGCCAGGAGGATGGTCATGCGTCGAGTGTCGAAACCGGTCGCGACGCGCTGCGGCATGGAGTAGTGCGTGGGTCCCGCCAGGGCCTGGACTTCCACCAGCAGCGGGCGAGAGCCTTCCATGGTCGCGGTGACGCACACGCCGGGTCGCGCGGTCGAGTCCCCGAGGAAAAGGGAGGAGGGATTGCCGACTCCTTCCAGCCCATGCGCCTGCATCTCGAACACGCCCACTTCGCCGGTGGCGCCGAAGCGGTTCTTGGTGGCGCGCAACAGGCGGTAAAGGTGGTGCCGATCGCCTTCGAAATACAGGACGGTGTCCACCATGTGTTCCAGCACCCGCGGGCCCGCGAGCTGCCCGTCCTTGGTGACATGCCCCACCAGGAACACGGCACCGCCACCTTCCTTGGCCCAGGTCAGCAACGCCGCCGCGCTCTCCCGCAACTGGCTCACCGTGCCCGGAGCGCTTTCCAGGTCTTCGCGGTAGACGGTCTGGACGGAATCCACCACCACGACCTGGGGCCCGAGCCGGTGGAGCTCCGCCAGGACGGCCTCGATCCGCGTTTCGGCGAGCATCCAGACATGGGAGGCCTTGCCTCCCAACCGGTCGGCGCGCAGGGCCACCTGGGCGGCGGATTCCTCGCCGGTCACGTAGAGGACGCTCGCCTGCTTCTCCATGCGGGCGCACATCTGCAGCAGCAGGGTGGACTTTCCGATGCCGGGATCTCCTCCCACCAGCACCACGGACCCGGGCACCACCCCGCCGCCCAGCACGCGATCCAGTTCGGAGATGCCTGTGGTGATCCTCGCCGACGAGTCCAGGGGAACGTCGGCGAGCCGCCGCGCCACGGATCCCGCCGCCGCGACCGGTCCCCGTTGGAAGGTGGGCGTCCGTTCCACCTCCTCCACCAAGGTGTTGTACTTGCGGCAGGATGGACAGAATCCGGCCGACTTGGGAGACCGGTGGCCGCATTCCGAGCACACCCAGGCTGTCCTGGCCTTGGCCATCAGGCGGTCATTCGGCCACGGACTCGAGCTTGCGCTGGCCGCGCACGAACTGCTGGACGTAGGGGTTGCGGGTGTTCTTGACCTCGTCGGGGGTGCCCACGAAGATGATGTGCCCCTGGTAGAGCATGGCGATGCGGTCGGCGACCTTGTAGGCCGAGACCATGTCGTGGGTGACCACCACGGAAGTCACGTGGAACTGCTTCTGGGTGTCCAGGATCAGGTCGTTGATGACGTCGGCGGTGATGGGGTCCAATCCGGTGGTCGGTTCGTCGTAGAGGACGATTTCCGGTTCCACGGCGAGCGTCCGGGCCAGCGAAACCCGCTTCTTCATGCCTCCGGAAAGCTCCGACGGCATCTTGCTCGCGAAGGCGGGATTCAGGTTGATCAGGCCCAGCAGCCGGGCGACGATCTCGTCGACGGAATCCTCCGGGATCCCTTCGTTGTGCTCGCGCAGAGCGAACGCGATGTTTTCGCCGACGCTCATGGAGTCGAACAGCGCGCCCATCTGGAAGAGCATTCCCATCTTCCGCCGGATGGTGGCGGCGTCGAAGTAGTCGGGAGTGGAGATCACCCGACCTTCCACCACCACTTCGCCCCCGTCGGGCTGCAGGAGCCCGATCATGTGCTTGAGGATGACAGATTTGCCTCCGCCGGACACGCCGATGACGACCATGGTCTCGCCGCGGCGGATGGAAAGCGTCACGTCCTGGAGCACCTGCTGCTCGCCTTCCGTGGTCCAGAAGCTCTTGCGCAGATGTCGCAACTGGATGATCTCGTCGTTCGGGTCGATCTGCACGCCGGGCATTCGCGTTCCCTTCTCAGGATCCGGTGTTGCGCAAGAGGAGGAAGGCGATGAGGAAGTCGAAGAGCAGGATCATCACCGACGAGGATACCACGGATTTCATGGTGGCTTCCCCGACGCCCTTGGCGCCACCTCCCGCGTGGATGCCGTGGTAGTAGCCGAGCAGGGAGATGAGAAGGCCGAACACCAGGGCCTTGATCTCCATCACGAAGACGTCGTAGCCGGAAAAGAAGAGCCGGGTCCCGGAAAGGAAGGTGTAGCTGGTGACGCCCAGGCCGATCACGCACACGCCCCAGGCCCCCGCGATGGCCAGGAAGCAGGAGATGGTGGTGAGCACCGGCAGCGCCAGGATGCCCACCAGGATGCGCGGCGCCGCCAGGTACCGCAGCGGCGGCAGGTCCAGCACCGTCATGGCGTCGATCTCCTCCTTCTCCTTCATGGTGGCGATCTGGGCGGCGATCGAGGATCCGATGCGCCCGGACATGACAAGAGCCGTCAGGACCGGACCGAGTTCCAGGAGCACGAGCTTGGTCACGGAAGTGCCCAGGTATTTGAGGGGAACCACGTTGCGGAACTGGTACTTGGCCGAGACCGCCGAGACCATCCCCACGAAGAGCGAGGTCACGAAGATGAGAGGAAGCGAGGCGACCCCCAGGTCCATGGCCTGCTTCATCACCGATTCGGGGTCCCCCAGCGCCTGCGGAAAGAGCCAAAGGATCCGTCCGCACATCGCGAAGACGCCGCCGACGGCGGCCAGCATGTCGAGCACCGTGCCCGCCACCTTGCGGGTGGAGCGGACGGTCTGCTCGCCCACGGCCTCCAGGACCGCGACCGGATCGGGGAGCCTATTCGTAGCCATAGGCCGGCTCCTCGCGGTCGGTGTAGTCGTAGTAGCGGGTGAACTCCCGGCGGAAGAGCAGCGGAATGTCCTTCTGCGGACCCGCCCGGTGCTTCTGGATCAGGAATTCCACCTTCTGCGGCTGTTCGGGATCCTGGTGGATGAAGGCCACGACGTCGGCATCCTGCTCGATGGCGCCGGACTCGCGCAGGTGGTGCAGCTTGGGACGCACATCCCCCTTCGCCGGTTCGCGGGACAACTGCGACAGGGCCAACACGGGGCAGTCCAGCTCCTTCGCCAACTGCTTCAGGCCGCGCGAGATCTGCGAGACCTCCGCCTGGCGGTTCTCGCCTCCGCGGATCGTGGGGGCTTCCATGAGCTGCAGGTAGTCGATGACGATCAGGTCCAGGCTCTGTCCCTGCTGCCGCAGCTGGGACGCGAGCCTCTTGCAACGGGCACGCAGTTCCAGGATGTTGAGACCGGAGGTGTCGTCGATGAAGATTGGTGCGTGGTAGATGGGTTCGATGTCCCGCTGGAGCTTCTGGGGCATGTAGTTGCCCTTGTGGAGTTCGCGGCTGTCGATCTCCGCGGCGGAACAGATGAGCCGTTCCACGAGCTCCATGTATCCCATTTCCAGGGAGAAGATGGCAACAGGATGTCGCTTGCCCTCGGGGTCGCCCACGCCGGTGGCGGCGTTCAGGGCGAAGTTGAGCGCCAGGGCGGTCTTTCCCACGCCGGGGCGGGCGGCCAGGACGATCATGGCCTGGCGCCGCAATCCTCGCAGGGTTTCGTCGATGTCCCGGAAGCCCGTGGGGGTGCCCAGGAGCCCGTCGCCGTAGGTGGCGATGTTCTGCAGCGTCCCCTGGATCAGGTCCTTGATGGGCATCAGCTTGTGGGCCGCGCGTCGGTTGGCGACCTGCAATATCTCCGTGGCCGCCCTGTCCAGCACCACGGCGGTGTCCTCGCCATCCTCGAAGGCCAGTTCGTTGATCTTGCGGGTGCTTTCGATCAGGGCGCGCAACAGACTCTTTTCCCGCACGATCCGGGCATGGGCCCCGATCCCGGCCGCCGACACCACCGAATCCGCGAGGTCCATCAGGTAGGCTTCGCCTCCGACGCCGTCCAGCTTCCTGTCGCGCCGCAGACGTTCGGAAAGGGTGACAAGGTCCACGGGAACCTGTTCCAGGGAGAGCTGCCGCATGGCCTCGAACACCACGCGATGGCGCTCGGCGTAGAAATCCCCCGGCTCCAATTCCACGAGGAGCCCATCCAGCACGCGCCAATCCCGGAGGACACCGCCCAGCACGGCGCGCTCGGCCTCCTCCGAACGGGGAAGGCCCAGTCGGGGGTCCATCAGAGGTCTCCGATCAGGGAACGGACCCGTTGCAGGTCAGCCTCCACCTCGGGGCGAAGCGATTCCTGCCGCGCCAGTCGGGTGGGGTGGTGGGTGGAAACCGCGGGCAGACCTTCCAGGTCCCAGACCTGTCCGCGAACGGCGGGCCAATCGACCGAAGCGGCCGGTCCGCGCGCCAAGGATGTGGCCTTGTGGTCCAGAACCAGCACGGCGCGAGCCCCGGAGAGCTTGAGCCGCTGCAACCAATGCCCGCGGCACCGGACCGCCTCGGTGAAGCCCTGGATCGTGGTGTCGGAGGGGTTTTCCGGAGTGCACGCGAAGATGGACGCCACGGCGGGAGCGGGAAGACCCGATTCCCGTGCGAGATCCAAGAAGGGAATCGCGTAGTCCCCCTCGAGAATTCCCCCTCGGGCGGCATCCTCGCCCCAAGCGTACAGGGTGAGGACCGCCCAGGTCGACCGATCCGGTCCTCCCGTGGCCAGAACGCTTTTGCGGCGTCCGTGCAGCACGCACCGCGTGCAGGCCCTGGCATGCGCGGACAATTCCTGGATGTCGGCGAAGACGGGAATCGCGGAACGGAGAGGGGCGATGGAGGCGGGTCGGACCGCCGGGGCCACCGCGGGAACGGCGGGATCGGGGGATCTCCGCGCTCGGGAGACGGGAAGAGCGGGAGCCCCGACCGGAGTCCCCGCCTGTCGCGGTGCGGCCCCGGAGCGTTGAGGCGACACCGCGCCGGATCGCTGCGGCACCGGGGCGGCGGGCTTCGGGCGTTCGTCCAGGACGACTTCGTCCACGCCGAGTTCGCGCTGGTATCGCGCCCAACGGAGGATGGATGCCGGCAAGGCGTTCATGCGGCTTCGAGGATGTCGAGGAGACGGGAGGCCAGTTCGGCCTTCCCGATCCATCCGGGCAGGGGGGGGTCTCCCGCGCGTCCGATCCATGCCCAGACGGCGGAGGCTCCGAAGCCGCCGGTGGCGGGATCGCGCAGGGGATCGTTGCAGACGGCGAAATCGGCGCCTTTGGCCAAAAGCTTCCGGGAGCCGCGTTCCAGTTCCCCCGCTTCCAGGGCGAAGCCCGCCACGCGTCTCCCGGCCTTGGTCCGGCAGAGCTCGGCGAGGATGTCGGGATTGGGGACCAGGTCGATGCGCTCCAAGTCCTTGGACGCCGGGATCTTGCCCGCAGCACGCACGATTGGACGGAAATCGGCCACCGCGGCGGCGCAGATGGCCCACTCGTGGTCGGGCCATGCGGACAACGCCGCGTCGCGCATCTCCAGCGCGGTGCGCACGCGGATGGTTTTCGCGCCGGGAGGGATTTCCGCTTCGCTCGGTCCGACGATGGCCGTCACTTCGTGCCCGCGGCCCAGGGCTTCGCGCACGATGTCCGCGCCGGTGCGTCCGGACGATCTGTTGGTGATCACGCGGACATCGTCGATGGGCTCCTCGGTGCGGCCCACCGTGACCAGGATCCGGCGGGGGCGGGGACACTTGGGGGTGAGGATGCGCTCGATCTCGTCGGCGATCCGCGCCGGGTCCGGCATCCGTCCGGGTCCCGTCTCGCCGCAGGCGAGATCACCGGAATCGGGGGCCAGGACGAAGGCTCCGTCGCGTTCCAGCTGGGAAAGATTCCGTCGCGTGGCCGGGGCTTCCAGCATCCGCGTGTTCATGGCTGGACAAAGGAGCTTCGGGCAGGTGCAGGAGATCCAGGCGATGCTCACGGAATCCTCCGCCAGCCCGGTGGCGAGCTTGGCCGCGGTGTTCGCCGTGAGAGGTGCGACCACCAGGAGTTCGGCCCACTGCGCCCAGTCGATGTGCCTGGTGTGGGTCGCCTCTCCGGAAGCCCATGCATCGGACTCCACGGGGTGGTTGGTCAGGGCCTCCAGGGCGTTCCCGGAAACCAGCCGCAGCCCCTTCTCCGTCGCGACGCAACGAACCGTCGCGCCCCGTTTCTGCAAGGTGCGGACCAGGTCGGGAGTCTTGTAGGCGGCGATGCCCCCGGTGACGCCCAGAAGGACGCGCCGTCCGGTCAATCCGGAGGGCACGTGGTCACTCCTCGACGGAAACCTTGACTTTTCCCTCGCGAAGGCGGTCCAGCGCGACCGTGGTCGGCTTGACCCCCTTGAGGTCCAGGAAGCCAAGACGAGCCTGCTCGTTGATGAACCTCGCCTCCTGGGCGGCGATCACGACCGATTCGAAGGGCGACATGTTCTTCTGGTAGACTTCGTCCGGATCGTAATGGAGCTTGTCGGAAATCACGTCTGGGCCTTTCGATATCGATACCTGTTCCACCATCGGTGGAGGAGGAGAATTATACTAACCGCACAGCTCCCGCGGCTTCCCTTTCTGGTCGTTCGCCGGGGGGCCGCCCTCGACCCGCGCCAAACCATCCGTCCGGTGGTGGTGGATGGTGTCCGAGGTATCTTTCCCCGCCTCATGGCCAAAGAAACGTCTCCTGCCCCTCCCCTTCGGAAAGACGCCATGCGAAGGCTGCTCGCCGGGACGATTCTCCTCCTGCGCCTTTTCCGGGCGGTGTTCGTGGCCTACGCGGTGGCGTTTTCCCTGATCGGAAGCATCGCTCTGGGCCTTGCCGGCTGGAAGGCCTGGAAACTGTACGATTCGGTGGCGGGGCTGCGAACCCGGTGGCCCGAGAAGACGGCGCTCATGCGACTTCGCGAGAAGGAATGGGCGGATTCCGGAATCCACGTGGAGACCGAATGGACTCCGGTCCCGCTCTCGCGCATCTCCGAGAACCTGCAAAAGACCGTGCTGGTCGGCGAGGACGACAAGTTCTACCAGCACCACGGTTTCGATTTCGATGCCATCCAGAATGCCCTGGCCGAGGACGAACACGACGGGAAGATGAAGAGGGGAGCTTCCACCATCACCCAGCAGTTGGCCAAAAACCTCTATCTGAGTCCCAGGAAATCCCTGTCGCGCAAGGCGATCGAAGCGATTTACACCGTCGCATTGGAGCATTTCCTGGGCAAGGAGCGGATCCTGGAGCTTTACCTGAACGTCATCGAGTGGGGCAAAGGCATCTACGGGGCCGAGGCCGCTTCGGAGGCCTACTACGGTGTCCATGCTTCGGAACTGACCCTGGACCAGGCCGCCAGCCTGGCGGCCGTTCTCCCCAAACCCCTCAAGGTCCGTCCCAACGGGAACAACGGGTATGTCGCCTTCCGGAAGGCCTCGATCCTCCAGAGCCTGAGGCTGTTCAAGGGGGTCGGCGACACCGCGGCGGCGGATCCGGACGACGACGACGACGAAGACTCGAGCCAGGTCGAGCCGGTCGCGGTTTCGGTCGATACCTCGCATCCCGCCGCCCATGCCGCACCGCGTCGCGACAGCACGGCGGCAGCGAAGCCCCCGGCGGCGACGGACACCGCGCAACACGAATGACGGCCACTTGGGGGCCCACCGGTGGCGGCCCTCAGATGTTGGTGCTGCGCCTTTGCCGGGCCTTGGCCACGCAACCGGGGGAAAATCCCGGCCCGTGACCCGGCATCAGTTCCCAATCCGACGGCAGGCGTTCCAGGCGATCGAGGGTGCGCTCCTGATCCGATTCGTTTCCCAGCCAGAGATCCGTCCGCCCTGCCGCGACGGCGAAGCAGGCGTCTCCGACCAGGCACAGGCCCAGCGAAGGGAAGGCGAAACCGCAATGGCCGGGGGTGTGACCTGGAAGGTGGAGCACCTCCAGGTGCTCGTGTCCGAAATCCACGACCTCTCCGTCGCTGAAATCCTCGTCGAGTTCGGGGAGATCGGGGACAGGCATTCCTAGTTCCGCGCACTGCTCGGCCATGGCCTCCCAGAGCGGCCAGTCGGCGCGGTGCAAGGCCACTCCGCAGTAGGTTTCGTCGCGAATCAACGGCACGGCAGCGAGATTGTCCACGTGGGCGTGGGTGAGAAGGATGGTCTGTATCGCGACGCCCTGGCGCAAGGCGATGTCCAGGATTTCCTCCGGCTCGCCACCGGGGTCCACCAGGATTCCCTCCCGGGTTCGGGAGCACCAGAAAAGCGCGCTGTTCGTGGCCAGGTCCCCGGAGGGGAAACTCAACCGCTCGATTCCCATGGATGGCCCTCCCTCGCGCAATCGACCAGGGTGGCGCCCGTGCCGGAAATCCACACCGCGCTCCTGTTCACCACCCAATCTCCATTGTTGACGTAGGTCCCCTCCGGCCCGGTGGTCGCAAGCGCCCTGTGGGTGTGCCCGTGGACCACGCCCGCCAACCCGTATCTGCGCATCCACGCCCGCGCCATGGGTTCCATTTCCGCCGTCGAAGGCGCGGGTCCGGGCTCCAGCCGGCGCGACGCATTGCCGACCCCCAGCGCCGTCCGAAACGAGAGATCCGCGGGAAGGAGGTTCCAGGCCGCCTTGGCCCGGCGGGAGCGGAGCAGCCGCCGCACGAGCCGGTCGAGCCGCTCGGAGGGGGGTGCGGCGTCGCCGTGGACCAGAAGCCATTTCCCGCCCCCGATGTCTAGACAGATTCCGTCGGGGTGGACGATCGCCTGGCAGAAGTCGGCGAGGGCCGATCCCACGGCGAAGTCGTGGTTGCCGGCCACGAACCGCACCCGCACCCCGGCTCGGGAGACCTCCCGGATCCCGAGCAGCACGTCGAAGAAACAGGAGGGAACGGCATACCGCCATTCCCACCAGAACTCGAAGACGTCCCCTCCCAGGACCAGGTCGTCGATCCTTCCCGGAAGGGTCGCGAGGAGATCGAGCAGATGCCTCCGGCGGATCCCGTCGTCGGGACCGCTCCCCAGGTGGAGGTCGGAAAGGAAGATCGTCCGGCCTCCCGCGACCGCGCGATCAGGGAGAGGTGCGATCCACCCGGGCACCCAGTGGGGATCCACGACTGCCCTACACGCCGGGGTGGTAGTTCGGTGCTTCCTTGGTGATCAGCACGTCGTGGGGATGGCTTTCGCGCAACCCCGCTCCGGTGATCCGGACGAAGCGCGCCTTCCGCTGCAGTTCGCCGATGGAAGTCGCCCCGCAGTAGTGGAGGGTGGTGCGCAGGCCGCCGACGAGCTGGTAGACGGTGTCCTTCACCGGACCTCGGTACGGAATCTGTCCTTCGATCCCTTCGGGGACGAACTTCCTTGTCTCGGTGATTTCGGATTGGAAGTAGCGGTCCTTGGAGCCCTGCTGCATGGCGCCCAGCGATCCCATCCCGCGGTAGGCCTTGTAGGATCGGCCTTCCAGGAGGACCACCTCGCCGGGACTCTCGTCCGTGCCCGCGAACAGCGATCCCAGCATCACGGCGCAGGCGCCGGCGGCGAGCGCCTTGGCCATGTCGCCGCTGTACTTGATCCCTCCGTCCGCGATCAAGCCCACCCCGGCCTTGCGGGCCGCCGGAGCGCATTCGAGGATCGCCGACAGCTGTGGGTACCCGACTCCGGCCACCACGCGGGTGGTGCAGATGGAACCTGGACCGATCCCCACCTTCACGACGTCGGCACCCGCCTTGGCGAGGACGGCCACCGCTTCCGGGGTCACGATGTTCCCCGCGACGACGGCGATGGAAGGCCACCTCTTCTTCAGGGTCTTCACCATCTCGATCACGCCCTTGGAATCGCCGTGCGCGGTGTCCACCGTGAGGAGATCGACTCCCGACGCGGCCAGGGCCTCGGCGCGTTCGATGGAATCCGGCCCCACCCCGACGGCGGCCCCCACCCGGAGGCGTCCCTTGTCGTCCAGCAGGGACTGGGGAAAATCCACGCGCTTGTTGATGTCGGTGAAGGTGATGAGTCCCTTCAGCAACCCCTTTCTGTCCACCAGGGGGAGCTTTTCGATGCGATGGGAGTGGAGCAGTTCGCGCGCCTTCTCCAGGCTGACACCGGGGGAGGCCGTCACCAGGTTCTCGGCGGTCATCAGTTCCCGGACCTTGGCTCCGAGCTTCTTGGACAAGCGCAGATCCCGGTTGGTGAGGATGCCCACCAGCCGTCCCTGCGCGTCCGTCACCGGGAAGCCGGAAATCTTCCGCAGCGCCATGATGGCGAGGGCCTTCTCGACGGGGTCGTCCGGGGAAAGGGTCACGGGATGGTCGACGACGCCGGACTGCCAGCGCTTGACTCGGGCCACTTCCGCGGCCTGGGCGTCGTTCGTCAGGTTCTTGTGGATCACGCCGAGTCCGCCCTGGCAGGCCAACGCGATCGCAAGCTCCGAGGTGGTCACCGTGTCCATGGGAGAACTCAACAGCGGGATGTTCAGGGAGAAGCCCGGGAAGAGCTCGGTGGCCACCGAGGTGTTCGCCGGCAGGACTTCGCTGTAGGCCGGGACCAGCAGGACGTCGTCGAAGGTGAGGGCTTCAGGGATGCTCATGACTGTTCTCCTTGGTTAGGGAGAGAGCGGGTCGATGGATCGGATCCGGTTCGGATCGGGCCAGGTCGCGCCGCCCCCGGGAAAAAGCCAGCGACCACGTTCCGATCGGCGACAAGCCGGAAGCATAAGGTGGGGCAATGTACAATTCCACGATCAAGATGTGGTATCATCTCCGGTGAGATGATGTATTCGACCAGATCGTTGCGACCCGGAATGGCCGTGAGCGACACCATCCGCGATGCCAAGGGCCAGATACTCCTACCCGCGGGGGTCCTGCTCGGCGACAGCCAGATCGCCCAGCTTCTCCAGCGGGGAATCGCGGCGGTCCCGATCGCGGTGGAGGAGACGGAAGAGGCGAGGGAATCGCGTGTGGCCGCCCGGAAGGCGCAGATCCTCGAACTGTTCGGCGAGACGGGGGAAACCCCGGAACTGGAGCAGTTGCGCAGGTTTGTGCTGGAACACGCCGATGCCGACTGAGATACCCACCCCGGAGGCCATGGCCGGCCACGTGAAAAGCATCCCGACCCTGCCCGGCGTGCTCATCGAGCTTTCCCGGCGCATGTCGGATCCGAAGACGTCCTCGGACGACCTGGCGCAGGTCATCCAGCAGGACCAGGCGATCTCCAGCAAGGTGCTCAAACTGGTGAACAGCCCGTTCTACGGGTATTCCGGCAAGATCCACACCATCAACCAGGGCATCGTGATCCTCGGATTCAACGCCATCAAGAACCTGGTCCTCTCCACATCGGTGATGGAGGCGTTCAAGGGGACGGAATCGGGAGAGCACTTCCGGATGGAGCTTCTGTGGATCCATTCCGCCGCGGTCGCCGGGGTTTCGCGCCTGCTCGCGGAGCGTTCCGGATGCGTGGATCCGGAGGAGGCCTTCGTCGCGGGGCTTCTGCACGACATCGGCAAGGTCCTTCTCTGGATATCCGAACCCAAGCTGCTCACGGCCTGCATCCAGGCGTCGGAAGGGCATCGGATCCAGCTCGAGGAGGTGGAAACGCGCGTCCTGGGGTTCGAGGACTGCGAACTCGCCTCGGTCCTCGCCGAAAGGTGGAAATTCCCCTCCTCCCTGCGCGACAGCCTGCGGTGGAGGACCCAACCGGAACGGGCCGGGGCCGCCGCGCCCCTGGCTTCGGCCATCCATTGCGCGAACATCCTCTGCATCGCGATGGGCGCCTCCCCCCTGGCGCGAACGGTCATGCCCCGCCCGGCGTCCAGGGCATGGCAGCTGATGGGTCTCCACCACGACGACCGTCTGCGACGGATCCTGTCGGAGATCCCCCCGCGCATCGACGGCGCCAGGGCGTTCGTCAACTCCGCCTGATCCCGCTCCGGGCCATCTGGAAGGCGTTCCAGACGTTGTGCCAGAGAACGTAGAACGCGGGCCCCAGGGCGGGCACCGGTCCGAAGGCCGAGAGGCCCAGCCAGAGCGTCAGCATGGTGTTCTTCTGGCCCAGGCTCTGCCCGGCCTCCAGGGCGCGGTCCTTCCCGCCCAGTTCGCGACCCGCCAGGAAGTGCAGCGAGCAGAGCAGGGCGCTGCCGGCCGCGATCGCGAACACCGTTCCGATCTCGGTCGGGTGGGTGCGCAGGAATTCCGAGGTCTTGGCTCCCGCCAGGACGAGCGCGGCGAGCCACAGGGGGAAGGACAGGCGTCGCCATCGCGCCAGGGATCCGGAGGTGCCGGGAACCCGGCGGGCGATCGCGGCCAGCGCCAGGGGAACCAGCACGAGGGCCAGGGTCCGCGCCAGGAACGAAGATGTTGACGGGATCTGTCCTCCTCCGGCCAGCGAGAGCAGAGGGGGCAGCAGGAAGGCGGAGATCAGGTTGGACCCCAGGAGCGAGACCGAGACGAATCCCACGTCGCCGCCCAGCAGTCCCGTGATGACGGGCGCGGCGGTGGCCGTCGGGGTGGCGGCCACCAGGAGGCCGGCCAGTCGCGCGTCGCGACCGAAGGGCCAGAGGAGCGACCAGCCCAGCGCCATGAAGAACGGCCAGGCCAGCAGGAGCCGCAGATGCGCCTTCTCCGGGCGCAACCGGCCCAGAGGCATTCCCGAAAACCCGAGGAACAGCATCGCGGACAGGATCCAGCGGATCCATCCGGCCTGTGCCGAAAGGCGGGGCAGAAGCACTCCGGTCCCCATGGCCGCCAGGATGGCCAGGGCACGGAGCATCAGGCCAGTCCTCGGAGCTCCCGGATCTTGGCTTCGGGGTCCGCCGAGGTCCCCAACCCCTCGCCGACCAGGATGGCGTCCACTCCGGCTGCCTCCAGGAGCTCGCACTGCTCCCGACGGGAAATCCCGCTCTCCGCGACCACGACGGTTCCTTCGGGCACGTCGCCCAGGAGGTCGAAGGTGGTGTCCAGCGACACTTCGAAGGTGTCCAGGTCCCGGTTGTTGATGCCCAGGATGGACGGGGTCGCGCGAAGGGCCGGCCCCAGCTCGGTCCAGGAGTGGACCTCCACGATGGAATCCAACCCCATGTCGGTGGCCGCTGCCACCAGGTCGGACAGTTGCGCGTCGTCCAGCAGCGCCGCGATCAGGAGGACGGCGGAGGCTCCCAGGCATCTGGCTTCCAGGATCTGGTAGCGGTCCAGGGTGAAGTCCTTGCGCAGGACCGGAAGGGGAATGGATCCAGTCACGGCGCGCAGATGGGCGTCGTCGCCCAGGAAGAATTCCGTCTCGGTGAGCACCGATATGCCGGATGCTCCCCCGGCCAGGTACTTCCGGGCCAATCGGAGCGGGTCGTAGTCTTCGATCATCACGCCCTTGGAAGGGGACGCCTTCTTGCATTCGGACAGCACGCGGATGGGCTGTCCCGGCCCGCGCCGGAGGTTCTCGCGCATCACGTGCCCCGAGAGCGGCGTGAGCAGGGCCATCTTCTCCAGTTCCGCTTCCGGGAGGTCGCGCTTGCGGGCGCGGACCTGGGCGAGCTTGACCGCCGCGATCCTCCGCAGGATGCCGCTCACGACCGGAAGGCCCGGGAGGTCGCGACCAGGGTTTCCAGGGCCAGGAGCGCCTTTCCGGAATCGATGGAGGTCTGGGCCAGGCGCGCGCCCGCGGCCAGATCCGGCGCCCGCCCACCCACCACCAGCGCGGCGGCGGCGTTCAGCACCACGATGTCCCGCTTGGGACCTCGTTCGCCGGAAAGGATGGAGCGAAGGATCCCGGCGTTTTCCCCGGCGTCGCCGCCCTTCAGGTCGGAGGGGAGCGACGACGGCAGGCCGCCATCCTCCGGGAGGATGTCGAATTCCGTCACCTGTTCCCCGTCCCACTCCGCCACGTGGGTGGGGCCCGTGGTGGTGATCTCGTCGAGTCCGTCCGACCCGTGGACGACCCAGGTCCTCTCCGTGCCCAGGAGCGAAAGCGCCTCGGCCAGGGGACGGCACCAGCGCCTGTGGAAGACGCCGACGACGAGCCGCTTGGTGCCCGCGGGATTGGTGAGAGGCCCCAGCAGGTTGAAGATCGTGCGCACGCCCAACTCGCCCCGGACCGGTCCCACATGGCGCATGGCGGGATGGAACGCCTGCGCGAACAGAAAACCCACTCCCGCGCCTTCCACGCAGGCGGCCACCTGTTCGGGCGAGAGGTCCAGGTCCACTCCGAGCGCGGAGAGCACGTCCGCGGCTCCCGACTTCGAGGAGACTCCCCTGTTCCCGTGCTTGGCGACGTGCGCTCCGGCTCCGGCCACGACGAAGGCGGTGGTGGTGGAGATGTTGAAGGTTCCCGACCGGTCGCCCCCGGTGCCCACGATGTCGATGACGGGAACCGTCACCGGGCAGCGGACCGCGTTCTCGCGCATGGCCACGACGAACCCGGCGATCTCCTCCACGGTCTCGCCCTTCATGCGAAGCGCCACCAGGAGTCCGCCGATCTGCGCAGACGTGGCCTCGCCCCGCATGACGCACCCTGCGACCTGCGACGCCTCGGTCCGGTCCAGGTCGCCGCCGTCGACGACCTTGGCTATTGCCTCCTTGACATTCATCCGTTCACGCTCCGCGGACAGAGAGGAAATTGGACAGGATCTGTTTCCCGTGCGTGGTCCGGATGCTCTCCGGATGGAACTGCACCCCGAACAGGGGGCGGGACACGTGTTCCAACCCCATCACCAGGCCGTCGGTGGTCCAGGCGGTCACCGAAAGGGTGGCGGGAAGACCCTCGCGACGCACGGTCAGGGAGTGGTAGCGGGTGGCCTCGAAGGGATCGGGCAACGCCGAAAACAGGCGCGATCCGTCGTGGTGGATCTCCGAGACCTTCCCGTGCATGGGAGCCGGTGCCCGTTCCACGATTCCCCCCATCGCCTGGCCGAGCGACTGGTGCCCGAGGCAGACTCCGAGAAGGGGAATGGAATCGGGGCAGCGCGAGACCAGCTCCACGGAAACACCCGCTTCCGACGGCGTGCAGGGTCCGGGGCTCACCACCAGATGGGAAGGGCCGCGCGCCAGGATCTGGTCGACGGTCAGTTCGTCGTTCCGCACCACCTGGATCTCGTCCTTCCCGGCGACCAGTTCTCCCAGGTACTGGACCAGATTGAAGGTGAAGCTGTCGTAGTTGTCGACGATGAGGATCACGTGCTCTCCTCGGCGATGGACGCCTCGATGGAACCCAGTTCCCCGTGGGCGCGGTGCGCCGCGCGGATGGCCTGGACCACCGCGCTGGCCTTGTGGAGCGTCTCCTTGAATTCGCTTTCCGGATCGGAATCGTGCACGATGCCCGCGCCCGCCTGGACGTGCGCGAGCCCGTCCCGGACCACCACCGTGCGGATCACGATGCAGCTTTCCAGGTTGCCCGCGAGGTCCAGGTAGCAGACGGCTCCACCGTAGAGGCCGCGTCGGGTGGGTTCCAGTTCGTCGATGATCTCCATGGCCCTGATCTTGGGCGCGCCCGACAGCGTTCCGGCGGGAAAACCCGACATCAGGGCGTCCAACGCGTCCTTCCCCTCGGCGAGGCGTCCCTGGACGGAACTCACGATGTGCATGACGTGGCTGTACCGCTCCACCACGAAGAGATCGCGCGGGGTCACGCTTCCGTATTCGCTCACGCGACCGACGTCGTTGCGCCCCAGGTCCACGAGCATGAGGTGTTCGGCCAGTTCCTTGGGGTCGGCCAGCAGTTCCTTCTCCAGTTCCGCGTCCGCACGCGGCGTCTTCCCGCGGGGCCGGGTCCCGGCGATGGGTCGGACCTCGACGTTTCCGTCCTGCACCCGCACCAGGAGTTCGGGACTCGCGCCCGCCACCTCCGTCTCCCCGAACTTGAGGTAGAACATGTAGGGCGAGGGGTTGATGCCGCGCAACATCCGGTAGATGTCCAGCGCCGAGCATCCGGGGGTGCAGGTCAGCCGCTGGGAAAGCACGATCTGGAAGGCGTCACCGGCCTTGATGTATTCCTTGCAGCGCGCCACCGCGGCCAGGAATCCTTCGCGGGTGAAGTTGGAAGTCACGGCGGATGGTTCGGACACCACGTCCAGGCGGGTGCTGGGGAGAGTTCCATCCAGCTTCCGGTCCAGCAACCGGATCCGTTCGAGCGCCTTCTCCAACGCCGCTTCGGGTCCGTCCAGGCGCAGATCCGCGAAGCTCCAAACCAGGATCCGATGGCGTCGGTTGTCGAAGACGACCCCCGCGTCGTAGAAGCCGAAGCGAAGATCGTCCATCCCCAAGTCGTCCAGGCAGGTGTCCGGCAGATCCTCCACCAGCCGGACGCTGTCGTAGGCCGCGAATCCCACCGCGCCGGCCAACGGGGGAAGCCCCTCGGGCTGGTGGACCTTGCAGGAGGAAACCAGGAGGCGGAGCCTCCCGAACGGGTCGGTGTCGCCTTGCTCCGCAACCTCCCCGGAAATGGACCACTTCCCGTCCCGGGAACGGAACACCAGATGGGGGTCGCGACCCAGGAAGGAATAGCGGGCGACGGTTTCTCCCCCTTCCACCGATTCCAGCAGGAAGGAATGGTCGATTTCGTCGGCGCCGGCGAGCTTCAGGTAGGCGGAAACGGGCGTCTCCGTGTCGGCAAGCCGCTCGGTCCAGATGGGGATCAAGTTGAAGCCCTGGTCGGCCAGGGCGCGCAGATGCCTGAGGTTGGGAATCATCCAGTTCTCCCGTGGATCTGAAAGATGCACCCGCGCACCGGGCAATCCAACGGGGAACACGGGCGCGGGGGCGAGGTCAGCGCAAGGGCGGGGCGGGAGCCGGATGCCGGGAAGAATGGAACAGTTGCTGTCCCATCCGCAACCTCGCCTCGAGCAGGGGCTGGATCTGGGGGCGCGGGTCGTCTTCGCCCGCCACGAGCCGACTCAGGAGCAGGAACCAATCGTGCATCTCCACCAGGAAGCACTCCAGCTTCCGGTCGGAATCGTCCGGCGGCGAGTCCGGCCACTCCATGGAGCGGTTCCGCAGGGCTTCCCGGGAGTGGTAGATCGCTTCGGCGGTGAGTTCGAGGATCGAGGCCACGTCGGGACTGCCCGGACGGATCCAACCGGGTTTGCCCGAGGTGTGCCGTTGCGCCGCCGAAAACAGCAGGCGCAACTGGTGGTCGCGGCGGAACCGATGGAACAGCAGCGGGGAGGTGGCGTTGTGGTTCACCGGAAATCCTCCTTGCCGGCAAGCCAGAGCATGAGGATGTCCACGACCTCGCGGCCGCGCACGGGCTCGGGCGGGGGCGGTTCGAATCGGAAATGGAAGTCTCCGATTTCCAGGGAAAGCATGTGGAAGAGAGCCGGTAGATCCCTGTCCCGGCGGAACTCGGCGGTGGTCACCAGCCCCTGGACCAGTCGGATGGACCCCGTTCTCCTTCCCGAATCCAGGCGCAACGTGCCGGTGTGGCCGCCCTGGGCCAGGAACTGCAGCAGGTCGGGCAAGGCCAGTTGCTGGAGGGCGCCGGCCATGTCCGGGATTCCGCGGAATGCGGGGCGTTGGACCGGCAGCGGCACTTCGAGTTCGGCGCGGCGCGGGCGGCGGAAGGTCGCGACCAGCACCGGAACGGCGACGACCGTGGCGACCGCCGCCCCCACGAGAAAGGCCACCAGGCGCCCGTCCGTGGAATACATCGTGTTCCAGATCGTCATCCCGTGGCTCCCGTGCGCAGCACGTGCAGGACCCCGGGAACTCCCCGCAGGCTTCCCATGCAGTTTTCCAACTGGACCAGGTTGGAGACGCTGATCCGGAACCTGTCGCGCACCGAGTCGCCCACCGTGGAGATCGCCGCCCTGAGCACGTTCACCTTGCTGGAGCTGAGCGAGCCCGTGAGGTCGCGCAGAAGGTTGTTGCGGTCGCGCGCGGTGACTTCCAAGGTGACCTCCCAGTCCAGCTTTTCCGCATCGGCATCCCATTCCACTTCCACCTCGCGGCCTTCGCGGGCGATCAGGCGCTTCCCCTGGGCGCAGGATGCCGCGTGCAGGCTGATGCCGCGCCCTTGGGTGATGTAGCCTCGGATCTCCTCGCCCGGAACCGGTTGGCAGCAGCCGGCACGATGGTGCAGGATCCCGTTCTGCCCCCCCACGCGGATCGCGTGCTGGCGGGCGGGGGCTTCCACCCTTCGGCGAAGCACGCGGTCCAGCATGCCCTTGCGCGGCAGGGCCGGAACCGGTGGGAGCGCGGCGGAGAGCTGCTGGGGCGAGAAATCCCCTCTTCCGATCCGCGCGTGGAGGTCGTCGAGGTCGTCGCTGCCGGAGCGTTCGAGCAACAGCCCCAGGAGATCCGGCGGTGGGGACGGGATCTGTCTGCGCGAAAGTTCCCTGGAAAGGACTTCGCGACCGAGCGAGCGGTCGGCCTCGGTCTCGGTCTGCTTCAGGTAGCGCCGGATGGCCGAGCGGGCCTTGGAGGTCCGCACGTGGCGAAGCCAGTCCCGGACGGGGTGCGAGGCCTCCGACCGGACGATCTCCACGGTCTGTCCGGAATTCAGCGGCAGGTGGAGCTGGAACATGTTCCCGTCCACGCGAGCCCCGGCGCAATGGAGACCCAGCCCGGTGTGGATCTCGAAGGCGTAGTCGACCGCTGTGGCACCCGTGGGAAGCTGGACCACGTCTCCCCGGGGCGTGTAGACGAAGATCTCCTGGGCGGAAAGTTCGCCCTGGACCATCTCCATGAATTCCGGTCCGTCGCGGGTCTCCGACTGGATGCGCAAAAGCTGCTCCAACCATCGGTTCTCGGACAGCACCTTGTCTCCGGACATGCCTTGCTTGTAGGCCCAGTGGGCGGCGATGCCCTCGTTGGCGATCCGGTCCATCTCGCGGGTGCGGATCTGCACCTCAACGCCGCGGCCCTCCGGCCCCATCACGGTGGTGTGCAGGCTCTGGTAGAGGTTGGACTTGGGCACGGCGATGTAGTCCTTGAAGCGCCCCGCGATGGGAGCCCAGAGTCCGTGGACGTAGCCCAGGGCCTCGTAGCACTGGGCCACGGACCCCACGATGACCCTCACCGCGTTCAAGTCGTGGATGGAATCCAGCTCGGAAGTGGCCTTCTCCCGGAGCTTCCGCCAGATGCTGTAGAGGTGCTTCGGCCGACCGTTCACCTCGGCGGCGAGATCGGCCTGGGCGAGCCGCTTCTCCAGCGGCTCCAGCACGGAACGGATGTAGGCCTCGCGCTCGGCGCGCTTCTCGGCGATCTTCTCCACCAGCCGCTGGTACTCGTCCGGGTGGAGGTGCTTGAAGGAGAGATCCTCGATCTCCCACTTGAGGCGCCCCAGTCCGAAGCGGTGGGCGAGGGGCGCGTAGACCTCGAGAGTCTCGGCGGCGATGGCCTTCCGCTTCTCCGGGGCCATGTACCGCAGCGTCCGCAGGTTGTGGAGGCGGTCCGCGAACTTGATGAGGATCACGCGCGGGTCGGAGGCCATCGAGACCAGCATCTTGCGGTAGGTCTCGGCCTGGCGCTGTTCCCGCGTCTGCGAGGGCAGAAGCGCCATCTTCGTGACGCCCTCCACCAGGAAGGCCACCTCCTGCCCGAAGAGTTTCCCGATTTCCGCCATGGGGATGTCGGTGTCCTCCACCACGTCGTGGAGCACGCCCGCCATCACGGTGGCCTCGTCCATGCCGTTTTCGGCCAGGATGCGGCAGACTTCGAAGGGATGGTCGGCGTAGGGGATGCCGGACTTGCGACGCTGGCCTTCGTGGGCGCGGTCCGCGAATTCCAGGGCGCGCCGGATCGCCGCCGCGTCCAGATCGGTCCTGTTGTCGCGGATCCAGTCGACGAGTCTTGTGGCTCCCTCTGCGCTCACGGAGGACTCGACTCCCCGTCGAAGACCTCCTCCCAGCCTTCGAGGAGTCGGGAACGGGAAGGGTGCTGCAACTTCTGGATGGCCTTGGATTCGATCTGCCTCACCCGTTCGCGGCTGATGCCGAAGCGCTCGCCGATCTCCTTGAGGGTGCTGGCCTGCCCGTCGTCGAGGCCGAAGCGAAGCCGGATGATCTGCCGTTCCTTCTCTTCCAGGCTTCCCAGCGCGCCGTCGATCTGTTCGCGCAGAAGCCGCGTCTGGACCGCCTGCCAGGGCGCCTCCACGGTGCGGTCTTCGATGAAGTCCCCGATCCTGCTGGACTGGTCGGAGGAGGTCCAGGAATCCAGGCTGACGGGATCCTGGGAGCTTTCCAGGGCGATGTTGACCTTCTCGATGTCCACGCCCGCGGCCAAGGCGATCTCCTCCGGAGTCGCCTGGCCTCCGGTCTTGGCCTGCAGTTCGCGTGCGACGCGCAGGATCCGCCGGATGCTGTCCAGCATGTTGGCCGGAATGCGGATGATCTTGCCCTTGTCGGCGATGGCGCGGGTGATGCTCTGCTTGATCCACCAGGTGGCGTAGGTGCTGAACTTGTAGCCCTTGGTGTAGTCGAAGTTCTCGACGGCGCGGATCAATCCCTGGTTTCCCTCCTGGATCAGGTCGATCAGTTCCATGCCCTTCTGGTTGTACCGCTTGGCGATGGACACCACCAGCCTCACGTTGGCCTCGACGATCTCCTCCTTGGCGCTGTCGCGCACGGCCTCCCACTGGCGAACGGCGAGGAATTCGTCGCGCGCACGTTCGTCCTCCTCCACCAGGGTCTTCCAAAGCCGGGTGAGCCGGTCGATCTGCCTGGCCGAAAGGCCGACGGCCAGGGCCGCCTCGCGAGCTTCGTCGCCGGGCTTCCGGGTCGCGCCCGCCAGCGCCTTGCGCAACTGGCCCAGTTGGGAAAGGATCCGCGTCTTTTCCCGTTCGTAGACCTTGGATTCCGTCCACGCGTCGTTGTCGATCTGGCAGATCTCCTCGATGCGGATCTCCTCGCGCTCCACCTGTTCGCAAAGGTGGACCACCTCGCGGAGCACTCGGATGTCGTGGAACAGGATTCCCAGGATCCTCTGCTGGACCTGGTCGATCCGCTGTGCGATGGCGACCTCCTCCTCGCGGGAAAGGAGGGCGACCCGGCCCACCGAGTTGAGGTAGACCCAGGTGGGATCCCAGAACCGGCCCTGCCCGTTGCTCTGCCTGCGGGCCTCGGCATGACGGATTCCGACATTGCTCTGGTTCACGGTCACGCCGCGGCGTCGGAAGAGCTCGGCCAGCAGCTCGGTCTGGTCGTCGTCCCTGCACAGGGAGGAGATCTGGCTCTGCGCCAGGAAGCCCTGCACCCTGGCGGTCTTCTCCAGGCGTCGGACGATCTTGGGGTCGACTGTGTTCACGTTTCCATCCTGGAAGGAAGAAGTTGCTGCTCCTGCGCCATCAGCTCGGAGCATTCGGAAAGGAGGGTTCCCGGGTCCCCCCCGGCGAGGCGGGCCTCGGAGGCCAGAATCCGTCTACGTTCCCTGAGCCGTCGCAACTGGAGGTCGCGGAGGAAGTCGTCCATCCACTTCCGCGGATCCTCCTCCGGCAGGAATTGAAAGAGTTTCGCCACGAAATCGGCAAGGGGGGGATCCAGCCGCGACACGAAAGTCCTCGCGTCGGGCGGGACGCCTCCCCATTCCGATTCGGCGACCAGAAGATCCCAGATGCTCCGGCACCTGGGTTCGGAAAGGTCCGAGGGTTCCACTTTGTTCCGGGCATCGAGCACCAGGACCGGATCGGTGAGGACGATCTGCAAGAATTTGGCCTCCGCCTCTTGTGATCCGACCAGTATCGCCTTTCCCGACGGATTTTGCAGGGGGGGATTTCCGGGCGCCCGGCGCAGGGGAGTCACCAGGGCGTGTCTTTCGCCCATCACTTCCAGGAACGGATGGGCTTCCTGGGCGCACTGGTCGCGCAACACCGGATCCGCGATGGCTTCCAGCAGAACCTTGACGCGACGCAGGAAATCCGCCCTCTGGTCCGGGGTGGGGCGAGGCGACTGCTTCCGGAATCCACCCACCAGGAAGTGGACCCAATGGTGGGCTTCGGCGATGCGCTGCTTCAGCGCCTGGGGGCCGGAAGCCTTGAGAAGCTCGTCCGGATCCTTGGTCCCCGTTCCTTCCAGATCCGCGACCCGGACTTCGATGTTCTCCATGAGCAGGATGGGGAGGCTTCTTTCGGCGGCGGCGATTCCCGCGCGGTCCCCGTCGAAGAAGCAGACCACCCTCCGGCAATGGCGGGAGAGAAGCCTGGCCTGTTCGCGCGTGAAGGCGGTTCCCGAGGCGGCCACCACGTTGCGGATGCCATGGCGCCAGAGGGCGTGCCAGTCCATGTACCCTTCCACCACGACCGCTTCGCCGAGTCGCCCGATCTCGGAGCGCGAATGCCCCAGGCCGTAAAGGAATTGGCTTTTGCGGTAGAACTCGGTCTCCGGGGAATTGAGATACTTGGGCACGTCCTTGCGGTCCGACCGGAGATTCCGTCCCGCGAACCCGATCACCCGCCGGGAAAGGTCCGTCAGAGGAAAGACCAGGCGCAGATGGAAACGATCGCGCCATCGACCGGAATCCGTCTTGGTGACCAGGCCTGCCGACTCCAGGGACTGGAGCGAGTGCCCGGCCGCCGGCGCCTGGGAAAGCAGCACGTCGCCGTCCGGCGCGAAGCCGAGGTGGAAATCCCCGATTTCCCCATCTTCGAGCCCGCGCCTGCGGGCATAACCCAGCACCTGCGGCGAATCCAGGAGCGCGCGGTGGTAGTAGGCCTGCGCCCAATCCATCGCCGATCGGGCCGCCGCGGCGCGCGATGCTTCCTCGGGGTCCTGGGCGGTTCGCTCGGGAAGCCGGACGCCCGTCTCCACGGCCAGGATCTCGATGGCCTCGCGGAATCCGATGTGATCGTGTTCCATCACGAATTTGAACACGTCGCCACCGGCACCGCACACGAAGCACTTGTAGATGCCCAGGACGGGGTTGACGTTCATGGAGGGGTCGTGGTCGTCGTGGAAAGGACACCGGCCCGACCAGTGCGCGCCTTTTCGCTTGAGGGAGACGCGCCTTCCCACCACCGAGACGATGTCGGCGCGGGACCGGATCTCCTCTTTGGCCTGCTCGAAGGCACCCATGGAGGCAAAGATAGGCCGCTTCTGGTCGCACACCTCGTGGATCGAGTATTTTGAGATCGACTTTCAAAGGAGGACTGCATGTACCCGGAAGAATTGGTGGCGCCGATGCGTCAGGAACTCGTGGATCTGGGCTTCCACGAGTGGAAATCGGCCCAGGACGTGGAGAGGGAGCTGCCCGCCGCGCACGGGGTCAGCTTGGTTGTGGTGAATTCCGTTTGCGGCTGTTCCGCGGCGTCCGCCCGGCCCGGAGTGGGAATGGCCTTGAATCTGGGGCCGAAGCCGGACCACCTGTACACGGTGTTCGCCGGAAACGACGTGGAAGCCACCGAGGCGGTTCGCGAGCATTTCCTGGGGGAGCCTCCTTCGTCGCCCTCCTTCGGGATTTTCGTGGATGGGAAATTCCACGACATCATCCACAGGAGGGACATCCAAGGTCGCCCTCCCGAAGATGTCGCGGCCATGGTCCAGGGGGCGATCGCCGCGGCCCGTTCCTAGGCGCAGTGTTCATGTTCTAGAGTTTGGGGGCAGAGGACCCGGACGCGAGGGACCGGTCCGGCCAGGAGAGAGGATGATCACCAGAAGCCGATCCGGGGTCGTCTTGACGGACCCGGATGGCAGATTGACCCGGCCCGTGGCCGGGGTCGACGAGGCGGGTCGTGGCCCGCTGGCAGGGCCGGTGGTGGCCGCCGCGGTCGTGGCGCCGGACGGGTGGGCGCTTCCGGGGTTGGACGACTCCAAGAAACTTTCGGAAGCCGTCCGCCGAAATCTGGCCTTGGGCATCCGTTCCTCCCCGGAATTGGCCTGGGCCGTGGGTTGGGCCAGCGCCGAGGAAATCGACGCGATCAACATCCTTCAGGCAACCTTTCTCGCCATGCGACGGGCCTTGGAAGGGCTTGGAACTCCCCCGGCTTCCATTGCCGTCGATGGGAATCGATGCATCCCCGGAGTGGAGTTCCCCCAGATGGCCGTGGTGGGGGGCGATGGCAGGGTCCTTTCCATCGCCGCCGCGTCCATCTTGGCGAAGACCGCCCGCGACACCTGGATGGAGAAACAGGATTCGATCCATCCCGGCTACGGATTTTCCATCCACAAGGGTTACCCGACCCCGGGCCACCTGGAGGCTCTGGAGCGGTTGGGCCCCTGCGCCCTCCATCGAAGTACTTTCGCTCCGGTTCGAAGGTGTCTCGAGCGAAGATCCACGGGCCGATTCCGGTGATCCGCTCCACCATCCAGCTTGTCCTGGATCTGTTTGGGCGCGAATCCTCCTCCTTGCGCGTTGCTTTGGGAAAGGACGCACCTGCGCGGGTCCCCTCCAGGGACCCCGAGGTGCCGTTGGTGTTTTCCGCCCGCAGAAGGAAGGGGTGGCGGTTGGTGAAGGAGGAGGGCGGTTGGATTTGCCAAGTTCCCGAGGCGCTCCGCGAGTCCCCTGCCGAGATCCAGACGGATCTCCGGGAATGGATCCGGTCTTCCCTGCACCCGTTCCCAGGCTCGCGCAAGCGCCGCAGGGACATGGAACGCAGGATCTTCACCTGGATGGGATCGCGTCTGCCGGACAGGGTTCCTCCAGCGAGTTCGCGGGGCCGGGCCCTGGATCTCCAGGATTTGTTCACCGAGTTGAACGAGGTTCATTTTCAGGGGATGTTGGAGGCCGTGGTTCGGTGGTCCCCGCGGATCGGCGGCCTTTCCACCCACCAGGAATTGCGAACCATCGATGGCACTCGCCATCTGATCACCATCTCCCAAGCCTACGACGGGTATGATGTTCCCAGGGTGTCCGTCGCCGGAGTGCTCTTCCATGAAATGTGCCACATCGCCCATCCGCCACGACCGGGCAGGGGAGGGAAGCGCATCGTCCACCACAAGGAGTTTCGAATGGCGGAACGCAAGTTTCCTGGATGGGTCGAATGGCGTGAATGGGAAAAAAAACACCTTGCGCGACGTGTTCGCCACCTCGGGCGCCTCTTGACAACTAGTCATAATTAAATGACCATTTATGTATGAAAATCGCTGTTTCTGACTTCAAAGCAAGATGTTTAGCGCTTCTTGATGAACTGTACACTCAAAATGGTCAGATTCTTCTGACCAAAAGAGGCAGAGTCATCGCGAAAATTCAACCCGTTCAGGAAGATGAGCCCGATCGGGCCGGTTTGGAGGGAGTGCAGATGCGCCCGGACTGGCGGTGAGGCCGTGAGCTTGGTTTTGGTGGATACGCCGCTGTTCGTGGCGTGGATGGCCAATGACCCCCGGGTGGGCACGGAGCGCTCCTATCTCCTTTCCCAGGCCATCGGTCGACTGGCCCTGAGCCAAGCCACCTGGGTGGAGATTGGACAGGAGTTGCAGGAGGGACGGTTGCGGTTCCCGGTCTCCCCCCAAATTTGGATGGAACTCGCCTTGGAGCGATCCAAGGTCGTGGTGCTGCCGCTCAACCCCTCGATCGTCGCCCGTTCGGCGCGCTGGAACTCCACCCTTCTCGATTCCGTGGATCGTCTGATCGCGGCCACGGCCATCGAGCACGACGCCGACTTGGCCACCTGGAATCCGGATCTGGCCGGGCTCCCGGGGGTGCGCTACTTCTTCTGAAGTCCGGAGACGCTCTGCGAGTCCCGGTCGGGACCCCACCGCAATTGGAATTCCAGGGACAATCCACCTCCATCCCAGGTGGCTTTGGCCGGATTGGACGTGTTCCAAAGCAGTTGGGACCAACTCCTGTCGGAACTGGTGGAGATGGAGTTCCAGCCCAAGATCCCGGAAAGGGCCCATCGATTCCAGGAATAGACATCCGCACCGACCAGAAACGATTCCCCCGAACTCCATCCCCAGGCGGTGGTCCGACCAACGAGCCGACCGACTCCGGCGCGGTACCTGAATCCCAGAAACGCGTCGCGGGCGGCGTCCACACCCAGGATCCTACGGGGTACGAGGAGATCGAACCCGACCTCGGAAGTCCAGATGTCCGACGAATAGGAGCGGTAGAAGAGGGAATCGCGACCGGACAGCGCCTGCAGCAAGGAATCCCCCTGGCCCGCGATCGCCTGCGCGCTCCAGGCGGACCACTCCAACCCGGCGACCAGGCGGAAGATGTCGAGCCGACGCACCACCAGGTCCATTCCCACGCTCCAGGCCAGATCGGACCCCGGAAACGGCTGGCTCAGCACCATGCCGGTGCTGGTGTCGAGCGCGTTGATGTCCGAGACGAAATTCGCCCTCTGCGGAAAATCCACGGCCAGCGCGCCCACCCGGGGGGCCAACTCCCAGGACCAAGGGGGCGCGTGGTAAGGAGGTGCCGGGGGTGCGGGCTTCCGCATGGATGGGGCTTGGTGCGAGGAGTCGGCGTCCCTGCGGGCTTTTGTCGACCGCGAAGTGTCCAAGCCGACCGAGTCCGGCGGTTTTTGGAAGGACGCGGTATCGGGGGAACCGAACAGAGCAAGGAGCGGTACGATCCACACGGTCGCCAAGGTAGAACCAGACGCGGCCTACGTGCCGATTCCTCGCCGAGAGCTTTGGCGGGATGATCCTACTTTTGGCACCATGCGAACGGTTATCCCGGCTGCCTGGATGGCGTTGACTGCTCTCGGAGCGAATGCCCAGGGGCTGAAGATGGGCGACATCGTCCGGCTGACCCTGGAACGCCAACCGCAACTGGCCGAGGATTCGTTGAGCCTGGTCAAGGCCAAGCAGCAGTTGGACCTCCTTCCCCGCAAGGTGATCCTGCCGGAGTTCAACGTTTCCGTGGGATTCGGGCCGGCTCCGGGTTTCCGAAATTCCGTCACCCTCGACACCCTCGAGCACGGGAAGGTGTTGGCCTTGGACACCACCCATTACGCCTGGTGGCCCCTGGGACCGGCATTCGGAACGGACATCACCGTGGCGCAGCCGTTGAACGTGGGCAGGCTCCGCGCCGGCATGCGGGCGGCGCGGGCGGGAGTGCGAGTGGCTTCGGCGGATCTCGACGCCAACCGGCAGACGGAAGTCAAGAAGGCGTTGGAGTATCTCTTCGGGCTCCAATACGCGAATCGCATGGTGGGCATCCTCCAAGGTGCCGATGTCCGGGTGGACAGCTTGGACAGCGCGATGCAGAAGAAGCTGGACGACGACGACGACGACGTGTCCCAGACGGATCTTTTCCAGTTGCGGATGGGCCGCTTCGAGCTGGAGAGGGATCTTCAGGAAGCCCTCTTGGGCAGGGCCCGGGCCCGGGAAGGGCTCGCCTTCGCGCTGGGTCTGCCCAACGCGGATTCGCTGCACCTGTCCGACAGCCTGCTGGCGCCCCTGCCCGAACTGCCCCCCTTGGACACGCTCTCGACGGATTTCGCACATCCCGACCTGGTGAAGCTCAAGGCGGGACTGGATGCCAAGCAGGCCCTGCTGGACGTGGAACGGGCCAATCTGGGCCCGGACATCTACCTGTTCGGGAAGTTTTCCTACACCAAGTCGTGGGTGGCAAACCGCAACCAAGCCAATCCGGACGTGCTCATCACGGATCCCTTGAACAACGTGTCGGGGATGATCGGTCTGGGATTCACCTGGCATCTGAACTTCTGGAACCAGTTGGGCAACGTCCACGGCGCCGAGCTGGAGTTGCAGATGCTGCGGAAGAAGCAGGCCTACGCGCGGCGGGGCCTGGAGGCCCAGATGAAGGACAGCTGGTTGAGCTACCGCACCCTGGGCGACAGGATCCTTTCCGCGCAAAAGGCGCGCGACGCCGCGGAATCGTGGCTGCATGTGGTGGCGCAACAGGCCGATCTGGACCCGGGCAAGTCCAAGGACCTGGTGGCGCCGTACAAGAGTTGGCTGGATTTCCAGGGGAAATACTGGGAAGCGGTCTACCAACGGAACCTGGCCGCCTTGAACGTCCTGCTCGGGAGCGGTCTGATCCTGCAATGGCCGGGGCTCGTCGGGACGCCCGCGCCCTAGTAGTTTTGCCTTGCCCAAGCAAAACCCAGAAAGGTCTCCCCATGAGATTGTCCTTGTTCATGGTCCTGTCCGCATTGGCGGGCGCACCGATGTCGGCCCGGGCCGCCACCGATCCCGTGGACGCCATCCGGCGCCACGACCAGGATCTGCAATCGCTGCTCAAGCGCTACCAGCCGTCGAACCCCGCCCAGCGGGACACGCTGAAGCACATGATCAACGAGATGTTCTCGTTCCCGGAACTTGGCAGGCGCTCCCTGGGAAAGACCTGGGCCACCCTCAAGAAGTCCGACCAGGACACCTTCCTCGTCGTGTTCCGCAAGGCGGTCGAATCCAGCTCGATGAAGCGCCTGGAAAACTACCGGGCGGACTCCACCAACTACGCGGCCTCGGCGGGCGAAGGGGACAAGACGACCGTCACCGCCACCGTGTACCGGAACGGGAAGTCCTCCAGGGTCGTCTACAAGCTCTTCCAGCAGAAGGGCGCTTGGCAAGCGTGGGATCTGATCCTGGACGACGTGTCCACCCTGCATACTTACAAGGACCAGTTCACCACCATCCTCGCCAAGGAAGGGTTCGCGGGAGTGCTTTCCCGACTGCGGACCAAGAGCGCCGGGGACTGAGATCCACCCAGTCCTCTGGATCCTGGCGGGTATGGTCGTCCTCCTGGGGGCGATCCTCGTGGTTCCCGTGCGGGCGACCCTGCTGGTGGGATGGGAAGAGCGCATCCCTCTGTTCGAGGTCCGGATCTGGGGGATGTCGCTGAGGCGGCGAAGACCTCCGGCTCTCCTTCGGAGACTCGTGAACAGGCTTCTGGACAGATTTCTGCGCGCGTTTCCGTCGCGGTCCTCGGAAAAGCGGCGAGAGGGCGCGCCCGCCCCCGTTCGGCGCGCCGATCCCGTCCGGCTGGCCTGGTGGGCGCTCGTGGCCTTGGGACGATTCCTGTCCCACTTCACGCGGAGACTGGAGATCCGATTGGGAGGGATGGATCCCGCGCTTCTGGGGGGATCGACCGGGTTCCTGGGTGGGATCGCGGCCGCGTTGGGCATCGAACGGTTCTCCTGGATTCCGGAATTCCAGCCGGGTCCGCTCCGGTTCCGGCTGCGCTGGACGGTGTCCATCTCCGTCCTGGGGATCCTGCTTTGGGTGGGAAGGTCTGCCTCCCTCTTTCCCAGGAAATCGGGAGGAACCGGATTGCTACCTTCGGCTCCGTGAGCCGATACAATCAGATTCTGGGCGTGGGTGCGGCGCTGATGGATGCCCTGGCGCATGTTTCCGAAGATTTCTTGGAGGCGACCGGTCGACCTCGGGGAGGAATGACCCTCGTCGACGCCAGCGACCAGAACGACTTGGCAGCCAAATTGCCGGAGCCGGTCTCCGAAGTTCCCGGAGGATCGGCCTGCAACACCCTGGTGGGATTGGCCAAGCTCGGCTCCAACGCGCGTTTCCTGGGCAAGCGAGGACCCGACGCGCGGGGAGATCGCCTGGAATCGGACCTCCGTTCCACCGGACTGGTGCCCGAACTGGTTCGGGGAACCCGACCCACCGGCTGCGCGCTGTCGCTGGTCACCCCCGATGCCCAGAGAACGATGTTCACGTCGCTGGGCGCCTCGGCCGAGTTCGCGGTGTCCGACCTGGACGCGGTGTCCCTGGAGGGCGTGGGCCTCCTCTACCTGGAGGGCTATCTCCTCTTCAACACGGTGTTCTTCGACGCCGTCGTGGCCAAGGCCAACGCGGCCGGTACGGCCGTGATCCTGGACTGCGGATCGTTCGACGTGGTCGGCATCTTCCGCGACCACATTCGACGGGTTCTGGCGGAACGGAGGATCTTCGGGCTTCTCGCCAACGAGGACGAATCCCGCGCGCTCACCGAGACCGACCCGGAGCCCAGCCTGGAATGGATCTCGCAGCACGTGGATCTGGCCGTGGTGAAGCTGGGGGCCCGGGGCGCGCTGTTGGCCGAGGGTTCGAAGCGGGCGGTGGCCCCGGCGGCCCAGGTCTCCAAGGTGCTCGACACCACCGGGGCCGGCGACCTGTGGGCCGCAGGCCTGATCGCGGGGCTGGATCGCGGTTGGGATCTGTGCCGGGCAGCCCACCTGGCCGCGGCGACGGCCGCGGAGGTCATCCAGGTCCTGGGTGCCCAGATCCCCGACGAGGGGTGGGAGCGGATCGGCAGGAATTGATGGAGACGCCTTCCCGCAGCCTCGCGCTCCTTTCCGACTTCGCCCGCATCGTCTCCAGGGCCAGCGGCATGGTGGAGATCGCGACCCAGGTGGTGCACCTGCTGTCCGACCACATGGGTGGAGACCGGTGCAATCTCTATTTCGCGGACCCCGAAAGCCACGTCCTCACCCTGGTGGCCACCTCGTCCGGACCCGTCGACGCGGACGTGCGCCTGGAGATGGGCGAGGGTCTGACGGGAATGGTGGCCCAGACGCGGGAAAGCCTCAACGTCGCGAACGGTCCCGCCACTCCGGGCTTCCGCCACCTGCCGCAGGTTTCCGAAGACAATCTGAAGTCCTACCTGGGCGTTCCGCTCACTGCCCGCGGACGATGCATCGGCGTGATCGTGGTGCAGTCCCCGCGCGAGGAGGTCCAACACGCCGACCTGGAGCTCCTGGTGGTTGCGTTGGCCTCCCAGCTGGCCGTCGTCCTGGAAAGCGCGCGCCTGCTGGACGCCTTGGAGCGGGGAACCGGCGACCGCGAGCGCCAGCTCAAGATCCTGGACGACAGCTCCAGCGATCCCTCGGATTCCCGGGAGGCGCCGCGGCAGGGGGAGATGCAGGTGCTCCGCGGGTTCGCGGCCTCGCCGGGAATGGCTCTGGGGCCGGTCTACCGCCACGGTGTCGCCATCGCGAGATCCGCGCTGGAAGCCCTCGGCTCCGACGGACCCGAGACCGAACATGCGGCGTTGCGCAAGGCCATGGAATCCAGCCTCGAGGAGATCCACCGGTGCGAGGTGGCCGCGGTGGAGCTGGTTGGACAAGAGCTGTCCTACGTGTTCGCGGCCCAGACGCTGCTCCTGAACGATCCCGTGTTCCGCGCCGCCGTGGATGCCCGGATCGAAACCGGACAACCCGCGGCCATCGCCGTCTTCGACGCCGTCGAGCACATGGTCGCGGCCATGCGCCAGGCGCGCAGCGAGTACCTGAGGGAACGCGCCCAGGACTTCGGGGACATCGGCCGCATGCTGGTGGGGAAACTCCTGGGGAGCGCCCTTCCGGAACGCGAACCGAGGGGATCGGTGGTCCTGGCGCAGTCGCTCTCGCCCGGGGACCTCGTGCTTTTGGCCACCCGAGGGGCCAGGGCATTCGTCACCGCCGAGGGCGGAGTGACCAGCCACGTGAGCCTGATGGCGCGGGCGCTGAACATGCCCGCCATCACCGGGGTGGGCGTCGCCGTCACCGAGGTGGGAGAGGGAGTCCAGATCCTGGTTGACGCGGTGGTGGGGAACCTCTTCGTCTGCCCTTCCCGCGCGGTCATCGAGGAGTACCAGCGGGTTTCCGAGATCGAGGAGGCCCGGGTGGAGGTGGGGGACGATCGGGAACTCGCGGCTCCGTGCAGGCTTTCCTCCGGAGAGATCATCCAGATCGGGGCCAACATCGGGCTCTTGCGCGAATTGTCGGTGGCCCGCTCGCGCGGCGCCGACGGGGTGGGGCTCTACCGCACCGAATTCCCGTACCTGATGCGCAGGGACGCGCCCACCGAGGCCCAGCAGATGGCCGTCTACCAGCGCGCCTTCGAGGAATTCCCCGGCAGGCCCATCACCTTCCGCACCCTGGACCTTGGCGGCGACAAGATCGCCCCGTTCCTGCAGGGCGACGAAGGCAGTGCGGAACTCGAGGACAATCCATTCCTGGGCCAGCGCTCCATCCGGCTCTCCCTGGCCCACCCCGAGCTTTTCCGCACCCAGCTTCGCTCGCTGCTGCGCGCCTGCGACGGCCACAAGGGCCGGATCCTGTTCCCCATGATCTCGGCCGTCGACGAGATGAAGGAGGTGCTGCGGCAGCTGGACCTGGCCCGCGCCGAACTGCGTTCGCGGGGAGCGGCCTTCACCGACGAGATCCAGATCGGGGCCATGATCGAGGTTCCCGCGGCGGTCGAGATCGCCTCGCACCTCGCCAAGCTGGTGGACTTCCTTTCCGTGGGCACCAACGACCTGCTCCAGTACACGGTGGCCGCGGACCGCGGAAACCGGAAGGTGGCCGAGCTCGCCACCAACTACCACCCGGCGCTGCTCTCGCTGCTGGCCAGGCTTTCCTGGGAGGCGGTCAAGGCCGGCGTGCCGGTTTCCGTCTGCGGCGAAATGGCCGCCGATCCCGCCTGCGCCCTGTATCTCGCGGGAATCCAGGTGGACGGGCTGTCCATGGACAGCCGCTACATCCCCAGGACGAAGGTCCTGCTGCGGGGCTACGACCAGGCCGAACTCAGGACCATCGCGGAGGGAGCGCGGAAACTCGCGACCGCCAGCGAAGTGAACCGCTACCTCCACCAGAATCTCCGGGTCTCGCCGGAAGCCGAGCGGCTCTTCGTCGGTGTCCACTAGTCTCGCCACCGCTTCGCGCACCCTGGCCGATCTCGTCCATACGCTCGGGACCGATCTCCAGGAGCGCCACGGCGAGCGGGTGCACAAGCTGGCGCTGGACACGGGCTTCACCTGTCCCAACCGCGATGGAAGCGTGGGTACGGGTGGGTGCACCTTCTGCAACAACGAATCCTTCGTCCCTGTCGCGCGCGAGCGGTCGGTGGAGGAGCAGATGGCCGATGGCGCGACCGTGGTGGGGCGTCGCACGGGTGCGCGGCTCTTCCTCGCCTATTTCCAGGCGTACACCAGCACCTACGGGTCGCTCCACCACCTGGAGGCCCTGTACCGCAGGGCCCTGGCAGTACCAGGATGCATCGGCCTCTCCATCGGGACCCGGCCCGATTGCCTGGGCCCCGGTGTCCTGGAGCTTCTGGCCAGACTCCGGGACGAGGGAGCCGTGGTCTGGCTGGAGCTTGGCCTCCAGTCCGCTTTCGACGACACGCTCGATCGGGTGAACCGCGGCCACGGCTCGGACATCTATTTCCGCGAGGCGGCCCGGGCTCGCGGGCTGGGACTGCCCCTCTGCTGCCATCTGATCCTGGGGCTTCCCGGCGAACGCAGGAAGCGCGCCCTGGAGACCCATCGCCGCGTGGTGGAAGCGGGGGTGGACGGGCTCAAGATCCATCCGCTCCACGTGGTGCGGCAAAGCGCCTTGGCCGCGCAGTGGCGGAACGGGCGGTACGAGCCGCTCTCCTTGACGGATTACGTCGAACTCGCCTGCGACCTCGTGGAGCGCACCCCGCCCGAGGTGGTCTTCCACCGCCTGACCGGCACCTGCTCCGAGGATCTCCTCCTTGCCCCGGCGTGGTGTTCCGGAAAATGGAACGTGCTCAACGCCATCGAATCCACCCTGAGGAGAAGGGGCACGCGGCAGGGGAGCCTTTTTGTCTGAGGCCCGGGCTCCGGGTCAGAGCGTCCCTTTCGTGGACGGGATCCCCTTGTCGCCGTTGCGGGCCGGGCCGATGGCCATCGCCAAGGCGCGGGCGAAGGCCTTGAACATCGATTCCACGCCATGGTGGGCGTTGGTTCCGCGTTCCAGGTCCAGGTGGAGGGTCATTCCCGCGTTTTCGGCGAGGCTCCGGAAGAAGTGTTCGACCAGCTCGATCTCCAGGTCGCCCACGCGGTCCTTGGAGAATTTTGCGTTGTACTCCAGGTGGAACCGTCCAGAAAGGTCCAGGGCGCAGCGCGCCAGGGCCTCGTCCATGGCGACCTGGTAGAATCCGTACCGCTCGATTCCGGCCTTGTCGCCCACCGCTTCGCGCAAGGCCTTGCCCAGGGCGATGGCGGTGTCCTCCACCGAATGGTGCATGTCGATGTGCGTGTCGCCCGCGCACTCCACCTCCAGTCCCGTGCCGCTGTGGAGGCCCAGTTGCTCCAGCATGTGGTCCAGGAAGCCGGAACCTGTCCTGGCCTCGGGCGTGGCGGGCCGGTCGAGGTCCCAAACCACCCTGACGCTGGTTTCGCGGGTCTTCCGTTCGATCTCTGAGCGTCTCATCTGGGCTCTCCCTTGTGGTGGGTGTCGGCCTTCTCGTGGAATTCGGCGCGTTCCTCCAGCCGCTTCACGGATGCTTCCCAGGAGGATGCGGCCAGGAAGGCCGCGGCCATGGCCAGGATGCAGGCTGCGACCAGGATGGAGAAAAGCGGGATCACAAGACGGCCTCCGTGGGCGCGGCGCGGGGGAAGCAGGCACGGAAATTGTCTACGATGCCGGCCCCCAGCGTCGCGGCGTCCTGGCCCCGCAGCATGGCCACCTCCTCCAGCACCAGGCGCACCAGGGCGGGGCGGTTGGTGGTGCCCCGGTGGGGGTGGGGCGCGAGCCACGGGGCGTCGGTTTCCACCAGCAGGCGATCCGACGGAACCAAGGGCACGAGATCCCGGACCGCGGCCTTGCGGAAGGTGACCGTGCCGGAGAAGCTGATGTGGAACCCGAGCTCCAGCGCCGCATCCAAGGTCTTCCGATCGGCAGAAAAGCAATGGAAGACGCCGCGGTGGAAGTCGGCGTCGCGGAGCACCCGGAGGAGATCTTCGTTCGAATCCCGGTTGTGCAGGATGACAGGAAGGTCGGCCTGGCGCGCGATCTCCAGCTGTTCGCGCAGGACCCTTTCCTGGAGCGCCGCGTCGAAAGGCTCGTGGAAGAAGTCCAGGCCGCACTCGCCCACGGCCACCACGCGCGGGTGGGAAAGGTGCGCGAGGACGGGCACGGGATCCCATTCGCCGCTGTGGCAGGGGTGGCATCCCACGGAGCACCAGACCCCGAGCCTCTCGGCGAGCGAGGTGGTGGAAGCGGCTTCGGCGGGCGATATGCCGGCGACCAGGATTTCCGCCACGCCCATGGAGGCCGCCTCCCGCACGCACTCCAGGGCGTCGCCGCGAAGGGCCTCGACCTGGAGGTGGCAGTGGCTGTCGACCATGCTCAGTCCTGGTGCTTCTTCTGGTTCAGCTTGACGATGGGATCGGCCAGCCGGCTCCAATCCTCCTCGCGAAGTCCCTCGATGTGGACGGAATCCGACCTCCGGGCGATCCGGAAATAGGGGAGGGAAAGGGAGTCCCTCCGGACGGCTCCGGTCAGCCGCAACGGTCTGCCCGACAGGTTCCGCACCAATATGGCGGTGTCGGGATCGAATTCCAGGGAGTCGACCGCGGACAGGGTCTTCTTGCGGACCCTGCGGATCCCGGGTCGGATGTAGAGGACGAAAGCTGTCCTGGACGTGTCGGTGAGCGAGATCGTGGCCGTGCGCCGGAGCGGGAGTTCCGACTTGGGTGCCGCCCGAGGGACGGTCTTGGTGGTGTCCGGGACGATGGTGTCGGACTCCTCGACGGTGTCCCGGCGCAGCGTGTCCGAGGAGATCCGCGAGGTTCCGGGCACTTGGACCAGATGCATGGCCGCGATCACCAGAAGGAGGGCCAGGCCGATGATCCCCGCCAGGATGAGAGGGGTCTTGCCGTTGGGCTTTTCGGGAGGGCCCAATCGGAGTTCCATGGCGGCGCGGGAATCGTTGGGGACGGGGCGCAGGCCCATGTCGTTTCGCAAGCCCGCCAGCACGAGGTCCGGGTCGAGTTCATAGGCCAGCGCCAATGTGCGCGAAAAGGCGCGTGCGTAGGGCGCTCCCGGAAGCGCGTCCCAGCGGCGCTCTTCCAAGGCGAGGATGAGGTCGGCGGGAATCCGCGTGTGCTGCGAAACCTGCTCCAGGGAAAGTTCGCGGGCCAGGCGGGCGGTCCGGAGAAGTTCGGATGCCGAAGGAAGGGGATCGGTCTCGCTCATGCGTGGGCGGGTTCCTTGGTGGCGCTGGTCTGCCACTCGCGTAGAAGTTGGAGGGTCGCGGCCACCGGCAATCCGGCGACGCCGTAGAAGCATCCATCGATGGAGGAGACCAGGCCCAGCCCGGCGCCCTGGATGCCGTAGGCACCGGCCTTGTCCAAGGGGTCTCCCGAATCGACGTAGGATTCGATTTCGCGGTCGGAGAGGTTCCTGAAGCGCACGTTGGCGGGTACGGACAGACCTTGTCTGGAGACTCCATCCAAAGCCAAGTGGACTCCCGTCCAAACCACGTGTTCCCTGCCCGACAGCGACTGCAGCATCTTCCGGGCCTCCTCGGCGTCCCTTGGTTTGCCCAATACCTGGGGCGAAAGATAGACGACGGTGTCCGCTCCCAGGACCAGTTCTCCGGGGCACCTGGCCGATGTGGCCACCGCCTTGGCCCGGGCGAGCACCAGGACCAGAGCGGCGGGATCCGGATTCTGGACGGCTTCCTCGTCGATGTTCGCCGGATCCACCCGATGGGGGATGCCCAGTTGGGAAAGGATCCACGTCCGGCGGGGCGAGGCGCTGGCCAGGACCAGCGGGTGGGATAGTCGTTCGAGCCAGGGACCTTGGATCATGGGCTGGTGGTCGTGGTGGTGGATCCCGGCGTCGAGGACGTGGTGACCTTGCGCAAGGTGGTGCTCTGGGCCTGGATCTTCGCGTCGGGCAGATCGCGGATCTCGATGAGGAAATTCCATCCCCGCAGCGGCCCGACCGGGGTCCATCCGAAATTCAGGTCCCAGCAACCGAGGGACCGGTGGAACGTGAGGGATTGGGAGTTGAAGGTCCCCAGCTCGAAGTCGTAGTTGGAACTCCAGGTGGCCGACCAGTCGCGGGACGGATCCAAGGTGGCGTGGAACCCCGCGGATTGGGTGCGCGTCTGCTGGAACACGTCCTTGGAGACCCGATTGGCCTGGATGTCGTACGAATAGGTCAGGCCGAAGGTCCAGGGTTTGGCGGTGACGCTGTCGGCGTCCCAACGCCAGCCATCGGTGAAGGAGCCGGACACGGACACGCCTTTCTGGAAGGCGAGGGACCAGCTCTTCAGGGTGGGGAAGGTCTCCACGGAGCTGTCGCCGAAGGGGTTGTACAGCGTGTGCACCAGATTGCCGTTGAACTGGAGCAGCGGGATGCCGGAGTTGAAGGTGGTCACGATGTCGCCCCAGGGATGGGTGGTCTTCACGAAGTCGTAGCTGGTGGAGGTGTTGAAGGTGAGCAGGGAATAGGAATCTCCCTTCTTCGACTTGGTCTTGCCGGTGTCGTAGGAGTCGGGGAGGAGCTTCGCGTCGATCTTCTGGCCCAGCGAGAACTGGATCTGCTCGGACTTGGCCTGCCCCAGTCCGGCCTGGGCGGGATCGGAAGCCAGGCGGGGATTGGCCACGAAGTACTGCTGCGAGTCGATGTGGGGCGTGAACAGGTAGTTGACGGAAGGTGTCAGGGTGTGGCGCAGACCCGCGAAACGGCCCCAGTAGGGGAGCCAGGTGCCGTAGAGGTTGGTGGACGCCCCTCCGGTGAGGTTCCAGGTCACGATCTGGCTCGGATCGTATCCGTTCGTGGAGTAGGTCCGCCATTGACCCGCCGCCTGCTGGGGCTCCGAATAGCTGTAGGCGCTCCAGTCGTGCCGGGCGTTGGCCGCCGCCGAAAGATCCAGGTACCCGACCTTCCGGGTCTCGGTGAGGGAGAGGGTCTGCACGGCCCCCGCGTACTCCTGGTCCAGCGGACCGGGGTCCGGGTAGTAGATGCTGGAATCCGTCCCCTTGTGCAGGTTCCACAGGCTGTCCTGGACGTGGTGGACGGAATCCGCGGCCCGTGCGGAGTAGGAGCTGAAGTGGGCGCCGTAGCTGTAGCGGATGTCGCGGTACCAGGCGGAGTCGTCGGGATCGTCGGTGGGGAAGATCTGGCCGGCGGAGGAATAGGTCGCGCTGGGCAGTTCCCGGGTCCGCACGCCGGTGCGCAGGTTCTCGAACTGGTTGCCGGAGAGGCTCGCCGAGGAGTGTTCCCACTGGTAGTTGAGGGCCAACTCGGCGTTGGCGGTCTGGTCCAGCAGTTCGTCCGCCGACAGCGCGTTCGCGTTCTGCACCGTGTAGCTGGACACGAAGCGGCCGTCGCCCTTCAGCGTGAACTTGTCGGGCTGCGGCAGGAGCTGCTGGTCGTGGGCGTAGTCGGCTTCCCAACCGGATCCCGCTCCCCCCAACTGGTCCAAGTACCGTTTGAGCTCCACGTTTCCGCTCAGCTGGTCGCGCAGCGCGTACCGGAAATCGCCGTCGCCGTTGATCTGGTCGAACTTCCCCGCCGAACCCTCGATCACGTCGGTGGATGTCGTGAGGTCCATGTAGTCCGAGATTCCCCAGTAGTAGCCCAGGTCGCGGGCGAAGAATCCGTTGTTCTGGTCGCCGCCGAACTTGGGGGTCAGGAAGCCGGATTGCCGCCCTTTCCCCAGCGGGAAATAGATGAAGGGCGCGATCACCACGGGCACGTCTTCGATGTTCAGCACCACCGGCGCGCCCGTCGCCTGCTTGTCCGGTTCGATCTCCAGTCTTTCCGCCGAGAAGTAGTAGTCCGGAACCGGAGTGCCGTTGCACTTGCAGAAATCCCCGTCCACGATCTGCAGGGACTTGTCGGGAAGCCGTCGGATCTCCTCGCCCCTGTAGTACTCGCCGTTTCGGAAGGATCGCGCCTGGAACACCGCACCGTAGCGCGTCTTGAGGTTGTACTTCAGCCGGGTCCCGAAGAACGGCGGGATCTGCGGGTCCTCCACGTTGGGATCGCCTTCGGCCTCCAGGATGTCGTTGGTCTGGTCGAAGTCGATGGTGTCGGCGGATAGCCTGGTGGTCCTGTACTCCAGATGCGCGTGGCCGTACAACAGAATCCGTCGGGTCTCGGCGTCGTAATCCAGGGAATCCGAGTCGTACCGGACGGTGTCGGGCTTGGCCACCGTGTCCTTTCGCGCCGTGTCCTTGGCGACGGACGCTCCAATTCTGCCCAAGGCGTTCGGATTTCCTCCGTTTTGCGCACGGGCGGGGACGACCCAGGCGAACAAAAGGAGAAGGAGGATCCAGCGCATAGGCGAAGTGAGCAAAGTTAGTCCCCATGCGGTTGGGACCAGGGAATATCCGAAAGCCTACCTTGCTCTGCCATGGACAGGAGAAAACCATGAGTCAAATCAATCTCGGCGGCCGATTCACGTTTTCCGGCACGGACCTGACCGTGCACCGGATGGGCTACGGGGCCATGCAGTTGGCCGGTCCCGGCGTTTTCGGGCCGCCCCGGGACCCGGAGGGCGCCGTCGCGGTCCTGCGCGAGGTGGTCGCTTCCGGGGTGGACCACATCGACACCTCCGACTTCTATGGCCCGCACATCACCAACCAGCTCATCCGGAAGGCGTTGCACCCGTACCCGGCGGGTTTGGTGATCGTCACCAAGCTGGGCGGACGCCGCCCGCCCGACGGGTCGTGGCAACGGGCGATTTCGCGGGAGGAACTGACCGCCGCCGTCCACGACAACCTGCGCAACCTGGGTCTGGAGGCGCTCGACATCGCCAACTACCGAGTGATGGGGAGAGGGCACGGCACCGAGGAGGGCTCCATCGCCGAGCAGGTGTCGGTGCTGGCGGATTTGCAGCGCCAGGGCCTGATCCGCCATGTGGGCGTCAGCAACGTCACCGCCACGCAACTGGCGGAGGCGCAGTCGATCACCGACATCGTGTGCGTGCAGAACCAGTACAACCTGGCCCACCGCCACGACGACGCCTTCATCGCGGACCTGGCCAAACAGGGCATCGCCTACGTGCCGTTCTTCCCACTCGGTGGTTTCAGTCCGCTGCAGTCGTCCACCCTGTCCGACGTCGCGAACAGACTCCGGGTCACCCCCATGCAGGTCGCGCTGGCTTGGCTGCTGCACCGGTCGCCCAACATCCTGCTGATCCCCGGCACATCCACCGTGGGTCACCTGCGCGAGAACTTGGCGGCCAGCCACCTGGCGCTGGAGCCCGATACGTTGGCGGAACTGGACGGGATCGCGGCGGAGGTGTGAGCCTTTGACCGTGCGCTACGCTTCAGCCTTCGGCTTGTGCGCTTCGCTTGGTTTACAGGGGCCTGCCGCGGCCCCTGTACCGGTGCGCCCATCATGGGCGCAGTCTTGGAGGTGGAAGTCCTCCTGCGAGCTGGCCACAGCGAGCGAAGTGAACCCCAACTGCGGGGAGGCAACGAACCGTGGAGAGGAAGGGTGGATCGAAACCGTGAGCCGATGTACAAGAACCGGATATGAGGCGGAGCCGACCAGGGCGAGCGGGCATTCCTCCGCGAAGCTCTCTGGGCATCCCGACGGTCGTGGACCGCCTGATCCAACAGATGATCCTTCAAGTGCTGGGTCCCAGAATCGATCCGACCTTCTCGGAGTGGAGCTTTGGATTTCGCCCTGGTCGCAGCGGCCATGACGCGATCCTGGCGGCTCACGAGATGATCCGGTCGGGCCGCAAGGTGGTGGTGGACGTGGACCTGAAG